>ENA-OWPA01001241-OWPA01001241.1-bioreactor-metagenome-genome-assembly--contig:-NODE-1241-length-18347-cov-3.705802_pt1 | contig 18347 bp, 19 predicted proteins | sample MGYA00238139_ERZ651803 | MGnify/ENA primary metagenome ERZ651803 (study PRJEB26909, sample SAMN07631231) | bioreactor metagenome | isolation source: Switchgrass digestor | place: USA: Dartmouth... | reverse complement strand
AAGAGCTGGCGAAATATGCTGATGTGCCTGTCATTAACGGCCTGACGGACCAATATCATCCTACACAGGCTCTTGCGGACATGCTGACCATCTTGGAGTATAAAAAGAAACTTACCGGCATCAAGTTGGCCTACATTGGTGATGGCAACAATATGGTTCATTCACTTATGATAGCAGGAAGCAAGCTGGGCATGGAAGTTAGGGTGGCCACTCCCAAAGGCTACGAACCATTGCCGGAAGTAGTGGAGATGTGTATGGCTTTTGCCAAAGAGAGCGGCGCCAAACTCATTTTAGGAAATGACCCGGAAGAAGCCTGTTTCGGTGCAGATGTGCTCTATACTGATGTGTGGGCCAGTATGGGCCAGGAGCAGGAAGCGGAGGAAAGGAAGAAATATTTCCAGGGCTTTCAAATTAATGACAAGATATTGAGGCTTGCCGACAGGGACGCCATCGTCATGCACTGCCTGCCTGCCCATCGGGGTGAGGAAATAGCGGAAGAAGTAATGGAAGGCCCCCAATCGGTAGTTTTCGGTGAGGCAGAAAACAGGCTCCATGCCCATAAAGCAATTTTGGCAGCCTTACTTTAAATCTTATTATAAATCTTCTGCATATGGGGCAGAAGATTTATTTGTTCAGACAATTTCTTCCAAATTTCTTGTAATTTTTGCCTCCCTGTGATAAAATATGTTCGTTACCTAAAAATTGATGGACGGTGCAGAGTATATGATATCGTATGTACTTGGGGAGTCACTGTATCTGAATATTACCAACCGGTGCACGAACGATTGCGAATTCTGCATACGACAAAAGGCACCGGGGGTGGGAGGATACAACCTGTGGCTTGAGAAGGAGCCTACCACCAAGGAAATCATTGAAGCCATAGGAGATCCAACTGGCTACAAAGAAGTGGTGTTTTGCGGATACGGGGAGCCCATGATGCGGCTTCAGGTAGTCATCGATGTGGCGAAGTACCTTAAAAAGACCTATCCCAACGTTCCCATAAGGGTCAATACCAACGGTCAGGCAAATATCATTTACGGCGAGGACATAACGCCCCAGCTTGCCGGTCTCATAGATGTCATATCCATAAGCCTCAATGCAGAAAATGCAGGAAAATACAATGAGGTATGTCATCCGGAATACGGTGAGGAAGCCTTTTACAGTATTCTGGAATTTACTCGAAAATGTAAAAGCCACATTCCCCGGGTTATTGTGACGGTAGTTGATATTCCGGGCATAGATGTTGCAAAGTGCAACAAGCTGGCTGAGGAGTTGGGCGTGGAATTTAGGATCCGTACTTTTGATAAAAGATAGGTTAACCTATCTTTTTTTTGCACCTATCCAAAGCACTACAGTGGTCACCTCCAGGTGGCCAGGGGCAAATTTGAAAGGTTGTATCCTTGTAATATAAGTAGCTTATTATATTTCTTCAAAAAATATATAAAACTAATTGCGGATACAAAAGTTTAACAGGTTACGGTCTTGTGGCTGAGAAACTAACCTGTCAGGGAGGAAACCGCCATAAATATTAGGCAAATAATGCGAAAGTACAACATTAAAGCAAAAAAGGGCCTTGGCCAGCATTTTCTGGTGGACGGCCGGCCCCTCATATCCATGTTAAATGCAGCAGACCTGTCCCCTGAAGATGAGGTTTTAGAGATTGGTCCCGGCCTGGGTGTGCTTACCCGGGAGCTTTGCAGGAAAGCCCGGAAGGTAGTTGCAGTTGAAAAGGACAGGCAGATCATTCCTATTCTGGAGGATTTGACCAGAGATTTCGAAAATATTTGTATATTAGAAGCGGATGTGCTAAAATTAGATTTAGAGGAGCTTAGGGAAAGTCATTTTAGCGGTAGCTTTAAGGTGGTAGCCAATCTCCCATACTACATCACAAGTCCCATCATCATGAAGATCGTGGAAAATCGCCACTTGATTCCTCTCGCAGTTGTGATGGTGCAGAAGGAAGTTGCCCAGCGCCTTGCCGCAAAACCAGGCAGCAAAGATTACGGCATCCTTACTATTGCGGTCAACATGTATGCGGATGTGAAGCTGGTTTGTAACGTGGGCAAAGGCTCATTCCTGCCCCCGCCCAAGGTGGAATCGGCGGTGGTGAAAATTCTGCTCAGACAGGAGCCCAGGGTTCAAGTGGATGAAGAGATTTTTTTCAAAGTGGTTGAAGCTGCCTTTGGCGAGCGGCGAAAGACTTTAAGGAATTCCCTAAGCAGGAGACTCAATATTCCGGGCATCGATTCCGAAGTGGTAACTAATGCTTTGGAGGTTGCCGGCATTGATCCAATGCGCAGGGGGGAGACTCTTTCCATAGAGGAATATGCCAAACTGGTAGACGCGTTGAAAGCATGCGCGGACAACAAACAGCCTTAAATTAAGCAAGATTCGCATTATGTCATGGACTATTCCAAGCAGCGATACTAGGGGCACAAGAACTTGAGTCGGTACATACACTTTGTCATTTGGAGATGGGATGATCATCATGAATTTTGTTAACCCTACTAAAGGCAAGATGTCTATCAAAGAAGTGGTCCAGGACATTATAGCTTTTATGGAGGAAGTGCCTACAGCTTCATACAAACTGATAATTGGCACGGATTCCCAATCTAGAGACAACTCTTGCTTTGTTACTGCTGTAATAGTCCATCGGGTGGGAAAGGGAGCCCGCTACTACTATCACAGAAAGTACATGTCCAGCGTAAAGAGCCTCCGCCATAAAATTTTTACGGAAACCTCCATGTCCCTTGCTGCTGTGACATTGCTAAAGGAAGAGCTGGATAAGACCCGCTATAAGGGCTTGGATGTGGAAATTCACGTTGATATTGGGCAAAACGGCGATACCAAGGAGCTCATCCGGGAAGTGGTTGGCTGGGTCATGGGCAGCGGATTTAAAGTAAAGATTAAGCCCAATGCCTGCGGCGCCACAAAGGTGGCAGATAGATATACCAAGTGACAAAAAGGGCATTTCCTAGTAGTCTTAGGAAATGCCCTTTTTTATCCCTAATGGCAACTTTCCTTTTCCCATTGCCAGCTGATGCACTGCTAAAACCCCGTCAAAAATTTTTCCAGGATGTCGAAGCGCCTGAAGGGGTTGTAGCCCTGATACTCCTTATACAGAAAACACCTGGTCCTGGGCCTTTCTTCAAAATAGCTTAAGGCTTCAAGAGTATCGCCGATTATGGTATCGGCGATTTTTTTTGCATGGAAATAGTTTCTCACCTTTGAGCCCAGTAATTTTTGGGGGATTTTTGCAGGCACTTCTACAGATAGGTTAGACTTTTTGGCAAAAGCTAAGACCATGGGTGGCACCGCAAAGAACCGAAAATCTATATGTTCCATAAGCTTGCGGGAAACTGCGTGGGGGCCATGGGAAGGGGTAGCAACTCCGATCTTATCGTAAAGGTCAAGCTTTAGATTGAGCAAGCTCCTAAAGAGCAGTATCTGTTCGGTAAGTTCGCTTTTGTACTCCAAATTAGGGTAGCAATCGGTCATGGCCAAATCCACTCCCTGGCAGGTGACTGCACGGATCAGTTCATCTACCAGCACACCGATGCTTCCGATCAAATCTCCATCTACAAACACCGTGCAATCGGCTCCCTTTTTGTAAGCGTAATATGCTCCCACTGCCCTGGGAACGTCAATGCCCAGCTCCGGAGTAAAGTACAGGACTTCTACATTTTCCATCCTCTGCTCCTTGACTTCCCTCATGGTATTGTCGCAGGAACCGTTTATTACCACAATAATTTTGTCCACCAGCGTTTCCCTAAGCAGCGTGAGCACTTTTCCGATTCTGCCTTCCTCATTTTTGGCAGGAACTACGGCCATGTTCATTTTTCTCACCTCATGGTGTATGTGCTCACATCCCCCCTGCTAGCATCATATTATGTAATAAACCATACAATGGTGAAATATAATGAAAAGGGGGATACCTGTGGCTAGAGTCAAAATAGGGGATATAGTAGCTCGCGCATCGTACAACAAAGACGTCTTTTTCAAAGTGGTGGACGTCATGGAGGATAGAGGCTGCTGCACCTTGAAAGGTCTCAACGTTAGAGTCCTTGCTGACGCTCCTATTGATGATTTGGTCTTTCCCTCCTCAACTGAGGTTAGAGAATATAAACGGGATTACATTAAAAAGAGCAACGAGTGCATGGAAAGGATCTTCTACAGACGGGAACTGGAAAAACAAAAGCGGAAGATGCGCAGCAACAACGAGGAGAGCAACGGTTTTTTCGACTTGCCGGGGATGGTTCTTCATATTGACGGTGATGAAGAGTACCTGGACCTGTGCCTTACCACCTACAGGCAGCTAGATATAGAAGCCTACGGGGAGTGCATACCGGAAAAGCTGCAGCCAAGAAGGATCAACAGTCTACTGGTAAAATATAACCCGGACATCCTGGTCATCACAGGCCACGATGGCCTAATCAAGGAGAATAGGGATTTTAACAGAATTGAGAATTATCGGAACTCCAGATATTTTATTGAAGCGGTGAGAAATGCCAGGCGGTTTGAACCATCCCTGGATGATCTGGTGATATTTGCAGGAGCATGTCAGTCCCACTATGAAGGTTTGCTTCGAGCAGGGGCAAATTTTGCAAGTTCTCCCCATCGGGTGTTTATACACGCATTGGACCCAGTATTTATAATAGAGAAGGTGGCTTACACGCCTATAGATAAAATCATCTCCGCCCGGGATGTGATAGATGCCACCATCACCGGCATAAAGGGCATCGGTGGCGTAGAAACCCGGGGCAAATTTAGGGAGGGGCTTCCCCGTTCACCTTACGAGTAAAGGACATTGGTGGTGAAACAGATGGACTGTGAATATGAAGAACTTACTGTAAAACTTTATCACACAGATCAACAGGAAGCGAGAATCGTGGGGTTAAATGAATACGTAATTGGAGCAGTGGCAGCCAGCATGCCGCCCGAATTTCCCATGGAGGCGTTGAAGGCTCAGGCTGTATGCTGCCGGACCTTAGCCGTAAAGCGCATGGGCATTTTCGGAGGCAGCGGTTGCAAGCGTCACCCTGGCTTTGATCTTTGCAACGATCCTGTGCACTGTCAGGGCTTCATGGACATTGAGGAAAGGCAGAAAGCCTGGGGGAGCCGCTATGAAGAGTTTACAGAAAAGATTACCGCCGCTGTTGAGGAAACAGCGGAAATCATATTGGTGTACAACGATAACCCCATAGAGGCAGTGTATCATGAGGCTTGCGGAGGTTGCACCGAGGATTCGGAAAATGTTTGGGGCAACAAGGTAAGTTACTTGAGGCGGGTAGAATGCATATATTGCAAAGATTCACCCTATTGGAATTCTACGAAAAGTTTTTCTATAAAGGAAATCAAGCGCAGACTTGCCATAAACTTCGATGAAGACTATTCAGAGTGCAGGGAAATACCGGGACTGTTGGAGAACATTAATTCTACAGCCTCCGGTCGCATTAAAAAATTAAAGATTGGGGATATGGTATTTAACGGCGATGATATAAGGAATCTCTTAGACCTTTCATCCACAAAGTTTACCTGGAAAGTATCTTCCCTTTCATTTCAGGTAATGGGCCGCGGTCACGGCCTGGGCCTCTGCCAGTACGGAGCACGGGGCATGGCGCTCTTGGGCTTTCCCGTAGATGAGATATTAAAGTTTTACTTTACGGGAGTAGAGCTGAAACGCTTAGAAAGGCCTACTTACGCCAAGCCTCTCATAGGGAAAACCATAGTGATAGATCCTGGGCGTGGCGGCGACAGCGGAAATACAGGGCCCATGGGTCTGTCGGAAGGCTACGTAAATCTGGAGATAGCAAAAGTTACGGCGGAAGGGCTGGTTCAGTTAGGAGCTAATGTAATTCTTACCCGCGACAAAAACGAATTTGTGAGCCTTGCCGAGAGAGTGAGAATTTCCAATGAAAATAAGCCCGACATAACATTGAGCATTCAGCAAAATTTCTTTCCGGAAGAAAACATGGGGGGCACGGAAACCTTTTACTATCCCGGAGATGTGGAAGGTAAAAAGATAGCCTGCAGCATCCATCAGGAGCTAGTAGCCCTTTTGCAGCTTAAAGATTTGGGGACAAAACCTGCGGACCTTTTTGTCCTTCGGGAGACCAACAATCCTTCCGTCATGGTAAATATTGCTGCAATCAGCAACCCGGAAGAGGAGCGCCTGCTGTCGGAGCCTCAGTTTCGTCAAAAGGCAGCCATGGCAATAATCAATGGAATAAAACGCTATTATCACGAATAGAGAAGATAAACAAAACCCATTTCCTATAATCAAATTTTATTATGGCCCGATTTCTTGACAAAACCGGCTTGTATTTGATAAACTAATTTAATATTTGACACTCGGACAAATGTGTGCTATAATTGTACCGTATTTTGGTACTTGTGAGGTGGTTGCTATGGCTTCGGCAGATGCGCTCAAGAAGATTCGGAGAGACGTTCAGGCACACGTAGGCAAAATGGTGAGACTGAAAGCTAATCGCGGCCGTAAGAAAACCTTTGAAAAAGAAGGCATTCTAGAACAGGTCTATCCCAATATTTTTGTGGTGAGAGTAACCGAGTCGCCGGATTATGTAAGGCGAATTTCCTATAGTTATTCTGACATTTTAACCGATACCGTTGAACTTACCATTGTGGAAAATGAAAAGGCAAATTTAAGATGCGGCTCAGTCTAATCCCGATTCTATCGGGATTATTTTTTTGCCTTTTATACACAATTGCCCCCTTTCGCCAATATATATAGTTATATAACCGTGGAAAGGGGGCTTTTTCATGGAACGACTTTCTAGAGTTTTGCGACAACATGAAAAAAAGCTGCTCAGTTTGGAAAATGTAGTCGGCGTCGGCTTAGGATATAAAATAGTGAGAAATAAGATAACCGATAAGCCCGCTATTATGGTCTTTGTGAAACGAAAGATTTCTGATGAAAAGATGTTGGGGCGAAATTGCGTGCCCAAGTCTTTAAGCGATACTCTTACCGATGTGGTGGAAGTCGGAGAAGTAAGGCTCCTGGAGGCAAGAGTCGAGAAAGCGAGGCCAGCTAAGCCCGGAATGAGCATAGGCCATTACAAGATCACAGCCGGCACCTTCGGGGCCTTGGTAATTGATAAGAAAACCGGCAGGCCTCTGATTCTTTCAAACAACCACGTTTTGGCAAATGCTACCGACGGCAACGACGGAAGATCGGCCATTGGCGACGCTATACTCCAGCCCGGTGCCCACGATGGAGGGACTTCTGCTGATGTAATAGCCTATTTGGAAAGATTCGTGCCCATTGCCAAGGATAATGCCCCCAGCCCTTGTCCCATAGCCCAAGGCATAGAGAAAGTCATTAACGGCCTGTTGAAAGTGGTAAAGCCTGACTATGAAATCAATTTTATCAAAAAATCATCTTCCAAAAATTTGGTGGATGCAGCAGTGGCAAGGCCGGTGCGGGATGAGTACGTGAGCGGAGAAATCTTGGGCCTGGGAGAAGTAAAAGGCATCCTGGAGCCCAAAATCGGCATGACAGTTCAAAAGAGCGGCCGCACCACAGGAATTACCTCCAGCCAAATTAAAGCATTAAATGTGGTGATAAAAGTCATGCTGTCTCCGGGGGAAGAGGCTACCTTTCACGATCAGATCCTGACAGGGCCCATGGCTCAGCCAGGCGATAGCGGCTCCCTGGTAGTTGATGAAAATATGAGAGCGGTGGGGCTTCTCTTTGCCGGATCAGACCAAGCTACGCTGATAAATCCAATAGTAAACGTGCTAAAAACCCTCCAGGTAGAACTGCCTGGTGCCTAATAGAGGCGCCGGGCAGTTAAACTTTATGACACTGGAATGTTGAGAGTGTTTATGCACTACAAGACATTTGATTTTATGCAAGATAATGAGCAAAATGGAAAAAATAAGGGATTTTGATGGATAAATTAACCACAACTGCCTCTAATCGAACAATTTTAATAATATCTGCATTATATGTAATTTGTTGTATCTCAGCATGGCCTCACACCGATTATAAAGATTTTTGCTGTTTGTCGGATTTTGTAGACAATTATATAATGTTTATAACTTAAATCAAGGCAAATCTTAAAAGGAGGCAATGCAGTATGAAGCAGATTAACAGGAAAGTGTTTGTAGCTCTTCTTTTAATCTTTGCGCTGGCGTTGCCGGCAGTTGCCAGCGCAGCAACGTACATCAATGTGAAAGTTACCTTAAATGGCAAGACTCAAACATTGCAGCTTCCCATCGATTTGGAATCTATCGCGAAAAATGCCAGCACGACATATAAATTGGTTTACACCTACAAGGATGGAAAGTGGATCTTGACATCCAAAGAAGACGCAAAGCAGGAGACCAAAACGCCAAGCCTCCCAACGACTCCTTCCAAGCCTGAGACCAAACCAGAGCCCAAACCAGAAACAAAACCTGAAACCCAAGTTAATGGCCTCACCGCAGATGAGAGCAAGATGCTGGAACTAGTAAACCAGGAGAGGCAGAAAATGGGCCTCAAGCCCCTTCAAATCGACATGAGGCTGGTGGAGCTTTCTCGCAAAAAGAGCAAGGATATGATTGACAACAATTACTTTGGCCATACATCCCCTACATACGGAACACCCTTTGATGCATTGAAAAACAATGGCATCTCCTACAGGTATGCAGGTGAAAACCTGGCAGGAGCGCCTACAGTTGAACGTGCCCACAGCGGGCTTATGAACAGCCCCGGCCATCGGGCAAACATATTAAATCCCAACTTTACTCACATAGGGATTGGCGTGGTAGACGGTGGCCCTTATGGCAAAATGTTCACCCAAACTTTTATCGGAGTAAATTAAAAATCTTTGCTTTCAGGACTCCAAATTTTGTGGAGTCCTGATTTTTTATATTTGTCTTTCAAATTTGGCTATATTTACAAAAGCCCCTCCTATTATTTTGCCGATTCAAGGCATATGGCCACCCATTACAGGGATTCTAGCCGGACACTAAGCCCGGTGCTTCCTTCCCCACATGTAAAGATTTCTTCCGGAGCTGAAACCCCTGGGCCTCTATTTTCCTCAAAATATTTCCATTATTTTACAGAAAGTACCCACATCTTTTGTGGATTTTTTTGTGGATAACTTGTTGACAATGTGGATAAACCGAGTCAGTACAATAATTTTACCCCTTTTATATTTTGTTGATGGGCTCACCCTTAAAATCCTCATTCATATAATATATTGAGAGTATTTTCGATTGTCAGAAGAAGGGAAGGGGGACAATGAAGGTTCTTGTATTTATAGTCTTCGTAGCAATTGCCTTGGCGGTCTTTTATTTGTTTACAAAAAAGACCTTTGAGCAAGGCCAAGACGCGACAAAAAAAGACACTGATGATAGTAAATTAAAACCCTTGTTGCCGGAAGAAACGAAACAGGATGAGGACTTAGAAAATGATACTATTTCAGAAAGTGAAGAGCCTGAGCAGTATCAGGACGAATCTGCAGAATCATGTTTGGATTCAGTTGCCACCTGCCCGTACGAAGAGGAAGAAAAAACACTAGATCAGCAGGAATAGTTTTATTTGATGTAACATATTTGTCAAGCTTCACATATATTATAGGAGTAAGGTGGTGAATATTAGGGAAAGGAGGATATTAATGGGTGTTTATTTGACAAAGGAATGTGTAAGGGTAGATCAAGTAGTAGGCGAAGATAGGACTCAGTCCATCGTGGAAGGGACAATCATGCTGCCCGATGGGAAGCCGGACATAGAGCGTGTCATATCTGTTGACGCAACCCTTGATACGGAAAATATAGAGACAGAAATCCTGGACTCCAAAATAGGCAAGGTCATAATCGAAGGCAAGGTAGATGTCAATGCCATGTACGTGGCTCAAGTCCCAGAGGGGCAACCAAAGCAGCCGGTTCACTTTGTGGAAGGCCAGATTGATTTTAGCTTTTTTGCAAAGATACCGGGTGTAAAGAAGGACATGGATGTTAGGGTCAGGGCGAAAATTGAGCACATTCAGTACAGCTTCGACCCCAACAGGCCTAGGGAAATCAAGGTAAGGCTTGTTGTCATGTTCTTCGTGAAGGTGACAAGACGTATTGAGATCGAGATCGTCATCGACGCGACGGGTCCCCATGACCTGCAGGTGCTCAAGAAGACCTTGCGCATTGAGGATGTCATAGGTGAAGCCAGGGCCCAGAACATAGTTAAAAGCGATGTAGGCGTGCCAGAAGAAAAGCCCAGTATCGAACAAATAATTAATGTAAAGGGCGAAGTCAGAGATGTAACCACCAAGATTATCAAAAATAAGATCATCATCGAAGGTGTCCTTGAAGTAGGCGTCCTCTACGTGGCCATAGCTCCCGAAGGGCAACCCTTACAGCCAGTGCACTTCATGGAAGCCGAGATACCCTTTACACAATTTGTGGAGATTCACGGCGCCGATGAAGGCATGGCAAGATTCGTGCGGGTTGAAGTAGAACACATCAAAGGCCGCCGCAAGGACGAGAGGACCGTTACCGTAGAGGCCATTCTCAAGATAAGGGCCAAAGTTTTCGAGACAAAGATCATCCAGGTTGTCATAGACATCTTCAGCCCATCCAAAGAACTTCACGTGGAAAAGAAGCGGTTTAAGCTGGATCAGGTCATCGGCGAAGATGAAAACGAGATTGTGATTAAAGATACACTGACCGTGCCCGATGAAAAGCCTGACATTGAGCAGATATACAAGACCACATGCAAGGCCAAAGTAACCGAATCAAGGATAATCGACGGCAAGGTTATCGTGGAAGGAGTCCTAACTTTGGAAACCCTCTATGTAGCCGATATGCCGGAAGGACAGCCCCAGCAGCCCCTGCACTTTATGGAACATGAGGTAGACTTTACTACCTTTGTGGAAATACCTGGCGCTGAAGAAGACATGATGCTAGACTTTGACGTAGTAGTGGAGCACTGCTCTTCCTCGGCAATACCCAATGAGCCGCGGCGCTTCGACATCAGGGCGGTATTGGGCCTGTTTGCTAAAGTAACTCAAATGGTAGAGCTAGACATAGTGGTCAATGTTGAGGAAGAGTACGATGAAGAAGAGGTAGAAGAGGAAGAAAAGGAAGAGAAGAAAGAAAAGAAGGAAAAGAAAGACGACAAACCGGCCATGACCATTTATATAGTCCAACGGGGAGACACCCTGTGGAATATAGCCAAGAGGTACAACGTGACGGTGGAAGCCATAGTTTCGGCCAACAACATTGCAAATCCCGATTCCATAATGCCAGGCCAACAGCTGGTCATACCGCGAATGTAAACTTTAAATCCCGCAGCATGCGGGATTTTTGTTTGCTAAAGTTTGGGGATAATAACTTACAAGGGCGCTATTTTTAATGGCAGGCAGGATTTTGAGATTTTTTGTGAAATATATAATGAGAAGTAATATAATTTGGAGTATAATTATGAGTATAATTATATGAGAGGAGACGAGCTTGGAAAAGTTAACTCTTGAAGCATGTGCGAAAATAAACCTGACGCTAGATGTGCTTTTTAAAAGGCCTGACGGTTACCACGAAATTGAAATGATAATGCAGACCATCTCCCTAAAGGACGAGCTTTCCCTAAAGCTTACTCCAAGGCCAGTAATTCGGATAAGTTCGGATTGCCCGGCACTTCCCCAGGATGAAGCCAACTTGGCATATAAAGCTGCAAAGCTGATGATGGATGAATTTCAGCTGGATGCGGGCATAGAAATATACATAGACAAGAAAATCCCAATAGCTGCCGGCCTAGCAGGCGGAAGCACTGATGCGGCAGCCGTGATAGTAGGCATAAATGAGATGTTTCAACTTAACCTGCCTCAGGCAGAGCTTATGGCCTTGGGCAAAAAAATAGGTGCCGATGTGCCTTTTTGCATTGTTGGCGGCACAGCCTTAGCCAGGGGTATCGGCGAAAAGATCATACCCCTAAAGCCCCTGTCCAATTTCGGGTTGGTATTGGTGAACCCTCCGTATTTTGTCTCCACCAAGGAAGTATACAGTAGACTGAATGTAAAAACCATACAAAAGCGGCCAGACACCTGTGCCATGATTGAACACATAGAGCAGCAGGACATTGGGAAAATTGCCTCTGGCCTTTGCAATGTGTTGGAAGAAGTGACCTTGAAACTTTACCCAGAACTGGATATGATAAAAAAGTGTCTTATTTCCCAGGGGGCCTTGGGGAGTCTCATGTCGGGCAGCGGGCCAACGGTTTTTGGACTGTTTGAAAGCGTTCAGGACGCCCAAAAAGCTGCAGACCGGATAAATCTTGGCGGACATAACATCCATGTGTGCAAAATGCAGTAGAATCTGAGCAGGAGGTGATTTTGTGGACAACAGATTTCCAACTTTAAAACTTGACAATTATAAACCCTTAAGGGATATAGTATTTGATGCTTTAAAGGATGCAATTTTGAAAGGTCGCCTAAAGCCTGGAGAAAGGCTGATGGAAGTTCAATTGGCTGAGGAAATGGGCGTCTCCAGGACTCCCGTGCGGGAGGCCATACGGAAGCTGGAGCTGGAAGGATTAGTTGTAATGGTTCCACGCAAGGGCGCCTACGTATCGGGCCTTACATTAAAGGATGCTGCAGAAGTTTTTGAAATCCGGAGCAGCCTGGAGGGACTGGCAGCAGCACTTGCAGCTGAGCGCATTACCGATGATGAAATTAAAAGCCTTGATAGGATATTGAGCGAAATTTCGAAGGCCAGCGAAAAGGGTGATGCCGAAACGGTGATCCAAAAGGACGTGGAGTTTCACCAAGTTCTCTTCAGCGCGTCAAGAAACGAAAGGCTGGCTCAGATTATAAACAATTTAAAGGAACAGATAGACAGATTTCGCATACAGTCCTTTACCAATCCCGCCAGGGTAAAAAACGTAGTACAGGAACATAAGGCCATTATCGATGCCATAAAACACCGCGATTCAGAAGGTGCAGAAAAGCTTGCAAAAGCCCACATATATGAAGTAGAATATAATGTAATGGAGATGCTGCGGAAACAAATGTCTTTTAGGGAGGAACTTTTATGAAGGCCCTTATCCTGGCCGGAGCTGACGACAAAAGTCCTCTGGCCAAATATGCCTCCAACAAGGCGCTGATAAAAATCAACGGCAAGGAAATGATAAGATACATCATAGAAGCCTTCAAGGGCCTTGACCTGGTAGAAACTGTAGCTGTCGTTGGCCCAAGGGAGAGCCTTCAGGTCATTGAAGACCAGGTGGATGTCATTGTGGACAGCCGAGCTTCCATGGCTGACAATGTCTTATCCGGTGTAGACATGTTTTCGGATGATGAAATGATCCTAATTTCTACGGCAGATATTCCAATGATAACTCCTGAGGCCATAAAGGACTTTGTGGAAAAGGCCCTGGCCATGGATGCAGACTTTTATTATCCCATAGTTTCAAAAGAAGAAAATGAAAAAAAGTATCCCGAAACAAAGCGCACTTATGTTAAAATAAAAGACGGGACATTTACCGGTGGCAATATTGTCATGGTTAGGGCGGGCAAAGTCAAGGAATGCATACGGCAGGCGGAAGTATTTATGACCTACCGGAAAAAACCATGGAAACTTGCACAAGTATTAGGCCTTAAATTTATCTTAAAGTTTTTGCTGGGAACCCTTACCATTAAAGAACTTGAGGAGCGCGTAGGAGATCTTTTTAACATAAAGGCTCGGGCAATTATAAGCTCTTATCCTGAGATAGCTACCGACGTGGATAAGGACAGCGACCTGGAGCTAGCAGCCAGAGCATTAAGTTAGGGGGATTTTTTATGAGGCGCAGTGAAAGAATTGCCCTGATTTCAAGCATGCTGTCGAAGAACCCAAATAAGATTATTTCCCTGAACCATTTCAGCCAGTGGTTGGGTGCAGCAAAGTCTTCCATAAGCGAAGATATAGACATTATAAAAACTGCATACAAAAATTCAGGGCAAGGTGAAATCACCACATTACCCGGTGCTGCAGGAGGAGTGCGCTATCGCACCAAAAGGTCTGTAGATGACATAAATGTGTTTTTGAATGATCTCAGCGATACATTGCGGGATCAAAGGCGGATTATTCCAGGTGGCTATCTATACATGACGGATATCATGTTTTCCCCCGAATATTCCAGCATTATAGGTGAAATATTTGCTCAGATTTTCATAGACAAAGCTCCCACCCATGTTTTGACGGTGGAAACGAAAGGAATCCCCATTGCCCTCATGACTGCCAAAGCCTTAAACGTCCCTATGGTGGTAGCTCGGAGGGACAGCCGCGTGACGGAAGGGCCTTCAGTGGGTATCAGCTATGTGTCCGGATCGGGCCAGAAAATCCACAACATGTCGCTGGCAAAGAGGGCACTGCCGGAGAACTCCCGGGTCCTCATAATAGATGATTTTATGAAAGGTGGCGGCACGGCCCAGGGCATGACGGAACTTGTGGGGGAATTTAAAGCGCAGGTAGTGGGAATTGCCATGGTTATGGCTACGGCGGTTCCCAAAGAAAAACTGGTAAGTGACTTTACCACACTCTTGGTCTTAGAAGGTATAGATGTCCAGAAGGGCGAAATCAATATCAGCATCAATGATAAGCTGTTGTAAAAAATAACATACTAAATTTTAGTGGAAGGAAATTTTAGTTTTATATAGAATTTTTAACAACAACATATGCAGGCAAAGAGCCTGCCCATATGTGGCTTGTGAGCAAAAAATACCGGGAGGTTTGCCTATGAATATCACAGAGGTCCGGGTCCGGAAGGCTACAGAGGAAGGCAAAATGAAGGCAATAGCGTCCGTTACTTTTGATGATGAATTTGTGGTCCATGACATTCGAATTATAGAAGGAAAAAATGGGCTCTTTATAGCCATGCCCAGCCGACGGACTGCTAGCGGAAAATTTAAGGACATCGTCCATCCCATCAATTCAGAGGCAAGGGCCAAGATACAGGAAGCTGTACTTAATCATTATAATGAGATAGTGGAAAAATAAGGGGACATCACAGGATGTCCCATATTTTTAAAATTGGGAATATTTGACACTTATGGATGCTATTTTCAACCAGTTAGAGGAGGGCTATGATGAAGGATTTTACAGCTGTGATTTTGGCGGCTGGTGAAGGAATCCGAATGAAATCGGACACCCCAAAGGTCCTGCATAAAATTTGCGGTCAGCCCATGCTAAGTTATGTAATTGGAGCTGCAAGGCAGGCAGGGGCACAGAAGATTGTTGTGATAGTAGGAAAAGGCGCCGATCTGATAAAAGAGGCTTATGCAAATGAGAATGTTGAGTTTGTGCTGCAAAAGGAGCAGAAGGGCACGGGGCATGCCCTGATGCAGGCGGAAGATGCCGTAAAGGAAAGTTCTCAGATTGTTGTGCTTTACGGAGACATGCCCCTGGTATCCTCAGAAAGCATCAAGGGCATGATAAGGCTGCATCAGGAGCAGAATGCCGTTGCTACGGTTATGACGGCAAAGGTACAAGATCCCACCGGTTACGGCAGGATAATAAGAAGGGGCAATAAGGTCATCGATATTCGGGAGCACAGGGACGCCAGCCCCGAGGAAAGAATGATTAACGAGATTAATGCCGGTTTTTACTGCTTTGATACGGAAGCGGTATTTTCGGCACTTGCCAAGGTGAAAAGCGACAACAGCCAGGGCGAATACTACCTGACGGATGTGGTAAAGATATTGAATCAGGAGGGCAAGGACGTCATAGCTTTTGAACTGAAGGACCCGGTGGAACTTCACGGCATAAATCACCGCGGGCAGCTTGCTCAGGTGCAAAAGATCATGCAGCAGAGAATTATAGAAGCTTGGATGGCAGAGGGAGTTACTTTCATCAACCCGGATAGCTGCATGGTTGATGTGGGGGTCCAAATCGGAAAAGACACCCTCATTTATCCTGGGGTAATACTAGAAGGCAATACCAAAATAGGAAATAAATGCACCATCATCGGTCCTTGTCGCATAAAGGATAGTGTCATAGGAGATTCCTGCGAAATAGTGATGAGCCAAATAGTAGAGTGCGAATTAAAAGAAGGGGTAAAGGTCGGACCCTATTCTAATCTGAGACCAGGCTGCATACTTGCACCGAAAGTAAAAGTAGGAGATTTTGTCGAGCTCAAGAACGCAAAAGTAGATGAAGGCACCAAGATTCCGCACCTATCATATGTGGGAGATGCGGTCTTAGGCAAAAATATTAACATAGGTGCTGGAACGATTTTTGTAAATTATGATGGTTACCACAAGCACCAGACCGTGGTGGAGGACAATGCCTTTATCGGCTGCAATTCCAATTTAGTAGCACCGGTTACCGTAAGGGCAGGTTCTTTCATAGCAGCAGGTTCTACCATCACTAAGGAAGTGCCGGAGGACGCTCTGGCCATAGCTCGAGCGAGGCAGGAAAACAAGCTGGGATGGGCAAAAAACAGAAGGGAGAAATTTAAAGGAGGAAAAAATGGAGATGGAAAGTAGGCTGGAGGTTTTTACCGGCAACGCTAACCCGAAACTTGCTCAGGAAATCGTAAAGCACTTGGGGATACCCCTGGGAGATTCTTGGGTTGGCACCTTTAGCGATGGAGAAATACAGGTAAGGATAAAGGAAACGGTGCGGGGCGCCGATGTGTTTGTAGTTCAGCCATTTTCTTACCCCATTAATGACAGTATAATGGAAATGCTGATCATGATTGACGCTCTCAGCAGAGCATCTGCCGGCCGCATAACAGCTGTAATACCATATTATGGCTATGCCCGCCAGGATAGAAAGGCTCGCTCCCGAGATCCCATTACGGCCAAGATGCTGGCAGATATACTCACTGCTGTAGGCGTAGATCGGGTGCTTACCATGGATCTGCATGCGGGCCAGATTCAGGGCTTTTTCAACATCCCTGTAGATCATCTAAAGGCCATGCCCATTATAGCCGAGTACTTTAAAGCAAAACAACTGGAAGATGTAGTTGTCATATCACCCGATGTAGGCGGCGTCACAAGAGCTAGGGAACTGGCAGATAGGCTGGCTGCCCCCCTTGCCATAATAGATAAGCGTCGTCCAGAGCCCAACGTGGCGGAAGTTATGAATATCATAGGAAAGGTCAATGGTAAGACGGCTATCATTATCGATGACATAATAGATACTGCAGGCACCATTACATTGGGAGCCCAGGCCCTTATAGACCGAGGTGCAAAAGCCATATACGCCTGCTGCACCCATCCGGTGCTGTCAGGACCAGCCATTGAACGGCTGAAAGCTGCTCCCATTGAAGAAGTGATTGTGACAAACACTATCCCCCTCAGGGATAGCCAGAAATTGGACAAGATTAAAGTCCTTTCTGTGGCACCTCTGTTTGCTGAAGCAATTCGGAGAATTCATGAGAACGAACCCCTTAGCACCTTATTTGATGATTAAAACTTGCCTTATTTAAAAAGGGCGAGTATTATATAAATGGGCACCAGGATATGAGCACCATGACAACCATTTATCATGTATATGGATCAAAACATAGAAGGAGGCGTAACTCATGGAACATCCGGTTTTAACGGCATCAATCCGAGTAGCCAAAAAGGGTGAAAACAGGAGACTTAAAAGGGACAAGAAGATCCCAGCTGTGGTTTATGGCAAAGGATTGGAAAACAAATACATTGCCGTTGATGCGGGGGAATTTAAGAAACTTATCAAGACCCACGGAGAAGTTTCCTTGATAGACCTTCATGTAAATGGTGACAGTTTTCCGGTGCTAATTAAAGAAATTCAGCGCAATACCTTGAAGGACTTAATTGACCACGTTGACTTCTTTAAAGTTTCCATGAACGAAGAAATAGAGTACAATGCACCAATCGTACTAGTTGGCGATGCGGAAGGTGTCAAGATGGGCGGCATACTTCAGCATCAAAAGAGAGAGATTGCCTTAAAGGCACTGCCCACCAACATGCTGGAAAGTGTGGAGGTAGATATCTCCCATATGGAAATCGGCGATACAATTACGGTGGCAGATTTGAAAGTTGACAGCACAAACACCGTACTAGATGATGGTGATGAAATTGTTGCCACAATCCTTGCACCGAAAGTTGAAGAGGTAGAGACTCCGGCAGAAGGACAGGAACCTGAGCTTGTTGAAAGGGATAAAGATGAGGAAGAATAAGGGCAAAGGGCCCTTATTTTTTCCCTTAGTGGGGGAATTATGTTGTTCTTAATTGCAGGTTTAGGAAATCCGGGAAAGGAATATGATAATACTAGACATAATATTGGATTTGAAACCGTGGATTATATTGAGGATAAGTATAATATAGACATAAATAGGAAAAAATTTAAAGGTATATGTGGGGAAGGGCTAATAAATAATACAAAGGTAATTTTATTAAAACCTT
>ENA-OWPA01001240-OWPA01001240.1-bioreactor-metagenome-genome-assembly--contig:-NODE-1240-length-18381-cov-13.111396_pt1 | contig 18381 bp, 21 predicted proteins | sample MGYA00238139_ERZ651803 | MGnify/ENA primary metagenome ERZ651803 (study PRJEB26909, sample SAMN07631231) | bioreactor metagenome | isolation source: Switchgrass digestor | place: USA: Dartmouth... | reverse complement strand
ATATTATCTCACAAGAAGGGTGAGATAGAAAAGAAAATATAGTTTCTAAACTATAACATTATTATACGAGGTGATATTATGGTTAGAGTGGCTAGAAAAGAAAGCCATACTGGATATTATCATGTTATGATGAGAGGCAATAATAAAAATATGATATTTAATAATGTTTCAGAAAAATGTTATTTTTTGGAGCAACTCAATTTGCAAGTGGAAGAAAGGAATATAGCAGTAATAGCTTATTGTATAATGGATAATCATGTTCATCTTTTGCTTAAGTCAGATATAGAAAGTATGTCAGAGGCAATAAAAAGAATTAATATTAGATTTGCACGAAGATATAACAATAAGTATGAAAGAGTAGGGCATGTATTCCAAGATAGATTCAAAAGCGAGGTTATCCATAATGATGGACACCTTGTACAGGTGATGCGTTATATACATAATAATCCTGTAAAAGCCAATATGGTCTCTAAGGCTGGAGAATATATATGGAGTAGCTATAATAGTTATATCAATAAACAGGACAAGTTGATTGATTCTGAATCTAAACAGATGGTAATGGATATATTTTCAGGATCAGTAAAAGAATACAGAAAGTTTCATTTAATAGATGAAACAGAGGAGTTTTTAGAAATAAAGGAGGATTTAAAAAGGGAAAGAGAAGAAAAGGCCCGTAAGATCATATTAAACTACTGTGAAAAATATAAGGTTAATAAAGCGGAAGAATTAGTAAATAAAAGGCACATATTAGAAGAAGTTATAGTTGAGATGCTAAAGAAAAGTCACCTACCCCATAGAAGAATAGCTGAAATGACAGGAACAACTAGAGGTATAGTAAATAACATTCAAAAAAAGTATAAAATTAGATAAAATTGATGCAAAAACCCCCGTCCCCGTTGCATCAAAGGAGGTTGTGATAATGAAAAAATATGAGTACAAATTTGTCAAAGAAGGAATAAAGCTAGGATTCGATACTAATAAAAAAATTAAGGAAGCTGAAAATGAATGGAATGAGCTTGGAAAACAAGGGTGGAAGTTTTGCAAGGAAGGTAATGGAGTAATGATTTTCATAAGAGAAATCGATGAGTAAATGATGGTAATCTATTTGAACTTATTATTTTATGTAGATTATTGTGTTGTAAGAAATACCTATATAGGTAGGATGAGGTAAGTAAAATGAAATCAAAATGTATTATGACTATTATTCTGCTCTGCTCTGCAATATTATTAGTTGGTGTATATAGACATTTTAAGATACAGTTTGCAGATAGCTCTTGGATAGCAGATTTAGGATATGAGGATAATGAAATCTACAAGCTCACTTTTCACTTGATTGGAGACAGAAGTTGTCCTGAAATACCTGTTGTAATTGGAAATACTGAGCATAGATTATTGTTTGATACAGGCTGTGGTTCTGGAATATTCTTCACTAATGTTTTAGAAGATAAAATTAGATATACATTATTAGGTGAAAGTGAGGAGTTTAATAGAGATGGCTCTCAACGTGGTTGGAGCAAAGGAGTAATAGTTGATGAATTTGCTGTATTCGGAGATACATATAATGACATAGAAACTACTATATCTGATTGGACCATGTTTTCTTCAATAAAGTTCAATGGAGCAATAGGATTAGCTTATTTTAAATCAAAGATAATTACGCTAGATTATTCTGGACATAGAATTGCAGTAAGTAGTAATCCCATTGATTATAGTAAATTAAATTTAGATGAATATGTTGTTCTTCAACTTCATAAGTCGACGAGCCAAGGGCAAGAGGCTTTACCTTTCTTTGAGGCAGAATACAATGATGAACCTGTAATAGTGTATTTAGATACTGGCACAAATTATTCCTATATGTATAATCCAAATAGTGAGCACTCAATGGCTGACAAACCAAAAGATTTTTTAAATGTTCCACTAAAAATTGGCCATGCTGAAATAATGCTACACGATGTTGTTGAAGTAAATGATATTGCTCAGGCTGATGGATTACCTTACCCCACAATGATAGAACTAAACTCTGACCAGTTATGGAAATGTAATTTGCTAGTTACATTTGATTTAATTGAGCAGAAAATTATTTTTCGTAAGCTATGAGCATAAGTAGATAAATGATATATAAGAATTAAATGGTTATGAAGGCATTAGAAGACTGAGTTGTAATGATAAGTAGTAGTAAATTTATAAATTAAGATATGAGGAGGAGATTAAATGAAATATCTGGTTTTACTATCAGGTTGTGGTCTCGGTGACGGTTCCCAAGTTGAAGAAGTAATACTAACATATCTAGCATTAGATAAATATAAAATTGAATATCAGCCTATTGCAATTGATATGCAAGCTCATTGTGTAAATCATCTTACTGTAGAGAGAGAAGGTAAGCGTAATGTTCTTACAGAATCAGCTCGCATTGGAAGGGGATGGATTAAGAACTTAACTGATATTAATATAAACGAGTATGACGGTCTAATTATACCAGGGGGGCTGGGATTACTTATTAATTATTGGGATTGTGCATTAATCCATGAGCTAATAAATAACTTTGTTACCAAAAGAAAACCTATGGCAGGCATGTGTTCTATATTAAGGTTATTTCGAAAAATTATATCCCCAGATATCTTTAAAAATATAGAAGAAAATACAGAAGCCACTGGTTATTGTTATGATTCTGATTTCAATGTATACTATACTCCTGCATTCAGACGTAGTAAAAATTTGTATGAGATTTCACAGGGGATAGATTCTATGATAAAGGCACTGATTGATGTTTAAAGTTATTAATTTTTATGATGCACAGCTTATATTATATGAATCATCAAGAGAGGCAAATAAACCGGTTTTCTATAGGGCAAGAGAAAGTGATTTTAAGTATATGAAGTATGAAAAGAGCTTAATTAATAAAATTATACTGCAAAATGAATATGGAGGATGAAAATGAATGAAAATAATATAATTTGGATTCATGCAAGCAAACTCCAGCCATCTCAGTTTTACATAAATGAATATTCATTAAGTTTTTTAGGAAATAATTTTGATATCAATTTATTTGAGCCGATACCTGTGAACTAGATTGGGATGCCTATAGTATAAATGTACAGGATTGTAAAAAAAGAGGTATTTTTTTCACACTAGACTTAACAAAATGTATTATTCCAAATGATGAATTTCAGTTGAAATGGAAGAAATATTGTGATGAAGTACACAAAAGGTTATCTTATATAAGAAATCCTTGTGATTATTCAGCTTTACCATATTGGAAAGAAGCAATTTTCAATAAGCCCTCTTATATTAAGATATATAACGAAAAGGAATGGTTATTATCAGAGGTGAAGAAAAATAGTTTCATAAAAGTAGATAAATACTTTAAGATTAAACATTCACTTACAAATATAGACAAATCAAATTTACCTGAAGGATTTAAATTTAGAACCTTTAATCACAATAAAGAAGAAGATTTTGATACTGCATTAGAAATAATAAAATTATCCTATACTAATGCAGACATAACAAAGGATAATTTAAAAGGATATATAAAGAATGCAGTATATGATAAGAGTTTATGGATATTTATTGATAGAGTCAATAATAGTAAAAACATACCTGTAGCATTTGGAATAGCAGATTTAGATACTTTTATTAATGAAGGAATATTAGAATGGATACAAGTCCTACCAGAGTATAGGAGAAAGAATCTAGGTACTTCTTTAGTAAATGAATTATTAAATAGATTAAAAGGAAGGGCAGATTTTGTTACAGTATCTGGAGATTGTAACAATATAAATAATCCGATCAGGCTATATAGAAAATGTGGTTTTATAGGTAATAGCATTTGGTATATTGCTTATGAAAAATAATGTAAAATAATATATTCATTCAATGGTTTATATTTTAAGTTAAAATAATTGTAGTTTGGGAGGCCAAGTAATGAGCAAGGTTGAAAGATTATTAGTAATTTTTTTGATTATCATAATAACATTCTCAATGACAGGCTGTGATATAAAGAAGGACGGAATTACATCTGAAACAGAAGGAATAGGCTTAGAAGAAAAAGATAGAGAAGCAATAGATATACAGAAGGATAATGTAAAAGAAACAAACTCTCCGAATTATGTGGATTCGGATTGGAAGAGTTACCTTTCAGAAGTAAATTATGATCGTAATGTTTTAGACATTAAGACACCAAATGAATATAGAATAGACATAGAGTTTGATCCAGCACAGAAAAAGTATGTAGGTAAGCAATCTGTTAAGTACATAAACAATGAAGATGTGTCTTTAAGTGAAATATATTTTCACCTTTATCCAAATGCATTCAAGAAAGACAGCACAACACCTTATTCTTCAGATTCTTATATAGGAGGCTTTAATCCAGGTTTAATTGACATTACAAAGGTCTTGGTGGAAGATAAGGAAATTGAATATTCAATACTTGGTCATGATGATACCTTATTAAATATATCTTTGGAATCAGCTCTTGACCCTGGAAAAGCTATAGAAATTTATATGGAATATGAAGTTATGCTTCCTAAGGCAGCAGAACGATTTGGTTATGGTGACAATACATTTCAAATAGGAAACGGATATCCTATTGTGGCAGTATATGATTATAGAGGCTGGAATATTGATCATTATTACCCCCTAGGAGACCCTTTTTACGGTGATATTAGCAACTATAGTGTTACCATTAAGGCACCAAAGGAATATATTATAGCTTGTTCTGGAAAGATTCTTTCTGAAGAAGTTGTGGGAGAAAGTAAAGTTTGGAATGTAGAAGCAAAGCTTATGAGGGATTTTGCTTGGGCTGCTAGTCAGAATTTTATTATTCAGGAAAAGGTTATAGATGGAATTTTAGTTAAGAATTATCTATTACCCAATAAAGAAGGTATTAATGCTAAAACAGCAGAATTAGCTTATAAATCAGTAGAGGTCTACAATAAAATATTTGGAAAGTATCCTTATGAAGTATTATCTGTTGTAACTGCAGATGCAACTGGTATGGAATATCCCGGAATGGTGTTGGTTTGGCAGAGTAATAAATTAAATGACAAAAGCCTTGAAAGTACAATTACTCATGAAATAGCCCATCAATGGTGGTATGCAGCAGTAGGGAATAATCAGATAGAAGAAGCATGGTTAGATGAATCCTTTGCCATATATGCAGAGAAACTCTTCTATGATGAAGTCTATGGCATAGAACAAGGGGAGGAACGCTATAATGGAATTGTAAACAACTATAAAAGTAGGCTTGGCAATAGTGGTAAAAAGGAACTGATTTTGACACCAATTTATGAGCTAGAAGACTGGAAAGAAAATTCTGGTCTCATGCTAAAAGGTGCCATGTTTTTACATGAAATTGAAGAAAGCTTAGGAAAGGACAAGTTTTATGATATACTAAAAACCTACTACGATAAATACAAGTTTTCTATCGCTACCACTAAAGATTTTATTGATGTATTAGAAGAGTTGTCAGGAAGAAAATATGAAGAAGATATAAACAAGTGGTTCTTTGGAAACTAGAAAAGAAGAATGGATTAAGTGATTAAGCACTGATAAATATTCCATGGTCTAGAAAAACATGCATTCTCTTGGAAAAGTTCCTGATAAGAAGGGCTTAAGCACAAGATGGAGTTGAAACAGTATTTAAACTTATAGTTTAAAGTGTAAAAAGTTGGAGTTATGATGCAAAAACCCCCGTCCCCCTTGCATCATTTATATTATGTGAAGCATCAAAGAAGGCAAATAAAACGGATTTCTATTATTAGCTTATATTAGAAGGGGGTAAATAATGGGTAACTATGTATGTGATTGTTGTGGCTATATGACCTTAGATGGACCAAGGGGAAGTTATCAAATCTGTCCAGTATGCTTTTGGCAAGATGATGGATACATAGACGAAGAGGGATATTATGACACAGGCGCAAATCGTATAAAACTTTCTGAAGCACAAATAAATTTTAAAAAATTTAAGGCTTGTGAAGAAAGCTTTGTATGTCATGTAAGAAATCCAGCTGAAAGCGAACCCTATGTTGGTGAATTAAAAGGATTTAAGGAAAGGACTTAAGGATTGAGTTCTATATAAATATAGACTCAATCCTTTTAATTTGCTTTTTTTCTTTAAGGAGATGGTGGAATTTTTACCAATAAAAAACAGTAATAAAATTTTAGCTTGTTCTAAAATTCCATATCCCATAATACTCTAAATTATAAAGAAATTTTCCTTTAGCAGGATAATAAATTTAAAAATTAGGAGGAGGAGTTTTCATGAAAATTAGAAAGTTATTACTATTAGTAAGTGTAGTAATGATTGCTTCATTAGTATTAACAGCATGTAGTACCGATACTGGCAGTAAAAGTTCAAGTGGTGGTGACAAGATATTCATTGCTCATGCTGGACCAATAACTGGAGATTCAGCTCAATTTGGGGATATGAAAACAAAAGCAATACAGCTAGCTATTGATGAATTGAATGAGCAAGGTGGCATTAATGGTAAGAAAGTGGAGCTGTTAATAGGGGACGATACAAGTAATCCAAAGGAGGCTCCTAACGTTGCACAAAAGCTTGCCCAGGATGATAGAGTTCTTGCTGTCATAGGCCATTGGAATAGCTCATGTACTCTAGCAGCAAGAGGAATATATAACGATGCTGGAATTCCACTACTTGCAGACTCTGTAAACAAGGCCTTAACAGACGGAACTACTCCTACTGCCTATAGGGTATCTCTGACAGACACAGTGCAAGCTGAATCCTTGGCAAAATATGCTTACGAGAAGCTAGGCAAAAGAAAAGCTGCAATCCTATATACTGCAAATGACTTTGGAACAGGACTTATGGAAGACTTTTATAGAGCTTTTAAGGAAATAGGAGGAGAGATAATAGCTACTGAAGCATATTTTGAAGGTCAGACTAAGGATTTTAGCCCACAGTTAACCAAGATAAAAGAGAAAAATCCAGATCTGCTTTTCATAGCTGGTTATTATGTTGAAACAGCCCTTATTGCTCAACAATCACAAGAGCTTGGCTTAAATGTCCAAATGCTAGGTACTGAGGGAATAAGCTCAGAAGAGCTGATTAAATTAGGTGGAGAAGCTGTAGAAGGTATTATATTCGCTGGTTTCTTCCATCCAGATGTTGAGTTTCCTGGTACTAGAGAATTTGTGGAAGCATTTAGAGAAAAGTATGGTAAAGACCCTGACACTTATGCTGCCTTAGCCTATGACTCAGCCAAATTAATATTTGCGGCTATAGAGGAAAAAGGTGAAAGCAGAGAGGGTATTATGGAATTTTTAGATGAAGTTCAAGGTTTTCCAGGAGTAGCTGGACCTATTTCCTTTGATGAAAACCACGATGTAGTTAGAAATATTGTAGTTTTAACTGTAAGGGATGGCAAGATTGCCTTAGCAGATGAACAAATAGACTAATATTACTTATGATTTTTATATAAACGGAAGGTGAATCGTATGTTTTTAGACCAGTTAAGTAATGGTATTGCCTTAGGAAGTATATATGGATTAACAGCAATTGGATTCACTATGGTATATGGCATAATTAGGCTAATAAACTTTTCCCATGGGGATATCTACATGATGGGAGCATTTTTTGCATATACAGGCATAATGTTTTTCAAATTGCCTTTGATACCCTCCTTTTTAATTGGTATGGTATGTGCAGCTTTGCTAGGTGTTTTGCTAGCAAAGCTTGCATATATTCCAGTTCTTGGTGCTGCAAGGATAAATCTATTCTTATGTGCAGTAGGTGCAGCAATTTTTCTTGAGAATTTTGCAATGCTCTTATGGGGGCCAGAGACCCAATCATTTCCAACAATGATAGAAAACAAATCATATACCTTTGGTGGATTAACAATTACTAAGCTTCAGTTTATTATAATCTTTACATCCATAGTATTGATCTTGTTACTGACTTATATAGTGAAAAGAACTAAAATGGGTAGAGCAATGAGATGTTGCTCCCAAGATATGGTTGCTGCAAAGTTAATGGGAATTAAGACAGAAAAGATAGTCATGTTTACTTTCATACTAGGCTCCACTTTGGGAGCAGCTGCGGGTATTCTTGTTGCAATGTATTATAAAGCAGTTTATCCAATGATGGGATTTTCAGCAGGATTAAAGGCCTTTGTATCGGCTGTCATAGGAGGTATAGGAAGTATACCTGGTGCTATGGCAGGAGGATTTATAATGGGAGTGGCAGAAACTCTCGGAGCAGCATATATATCCTCAGGATACAGAGATGCAATTTCATTTATCATACTAATTATTATACTTCTATTTAAACCTGCAGGTTTATTTGGAAGTTCAGTTAAAGAGAAGGTATAAAAGAGGTGAAATAAATTGTCTAATCTATCGACAGTGCTGATTAACTTATCCATTGCAACTATAATACTCTATTTTGGTATTAAGATTATTTCTAAAGGGCTTGATGCAGTAACCTTTAAAGTAACTACAATGGATAATAAATATAAGAAAAGGATGAAATATATAATTGTAATCTTAAGTATCATATTTCCACTAGTAGCAAGGCTATCACCTTATATTTTAAGAACTAGCATAGTTGCTCTTTTATATGTAGTTCTTGCCTTGAGTTTAAATCTAATTTTAGGATTTGCAGGGCAGCTTTCAATGGGACATTCAGCTTTTTATGCTATAGGAGCTTATACAACAGCATTATTAATGGTTAACCTTAAACTGTCCTTTTGGTTATCTATTATTGCTAGTGCCCTAATAGCAGGATTTTTTGGCCTCTTCCTAGGTATTCCTACTTTGAGGCTGAAGGGAGATTATCTTGCTATTACAACAATAGGCTTTGCTGAAATAGTAAGATTGGTCCTTATTAACTGGGGAGAGCTTACTAGAGGTCCTGCTGGAATACCTGGAATTCCATCACCTAGCATATTTGGATTTATCATAAAGGATAATGTAGGCTATTATTATATAATTCTACTTTTAGCATTTTTTACAGTATTCTTATCCTATAGATTGTTGAATTCAAGGTATGGTAGCGGTTTTATTGCAGTAAGGGATGATGAAATAGCTGCTGAAGCTATGGGGATCAATTCTACCTATTTAAAAACCTTAGTTTTTGTTATTGGTGCTGCTATTGCTGGTATGGCTGGCGGATTTTTTGCAACCTTTATTCATTATGTAAATCCTGACAACTTCACCTATTCAGAATCTGTTACTATGGTTTGCATGGTAGTATTAGGAGGCCTTGGTAGCATACCTGGAGTAATATCAGGCGCAATGGTTCTAAGCATTCTTCCTGAACTATTAAGAGGTGTAGCAACTTACAGATATGCAATATACGGAATACTCCTAATACTAATGATGATAAATCGTCCTCAGGGAATGATTAGCGTAGATAGGTTGAAGGGAGGGAAGAGTAAGAATGAAGGTTTTGGAAACAAAAGGATTAACAAAATCCTTCGGAGGCCTTACAGCAGTAAATAATGTGGATTTTTATATAGATAAAGGGGAGATAGTTAGCCTAATTGGTCCCAATGGTGCGGGAAAGACAACTTTTTTTAATATGATAACAGGGGTATATGAACCTACTAAGGGTGAGATTTTGTTTTTAGGTAAAGAAATATACAAATTAAGATCCTATGAAATTACTTTAGAAGGAATTGCTCGTACCTTTCAGAACATTAGGCTTTTTAGAAGTATGACAGTATTTGAGAATATATTAATTGGACAATTTTGCAGAGCAAAATCTAATCTTATAGACACTATTTTTAATACAAAGAGATTGAAGGATGAGCAATCAGAGGCTAGGGAAAAGGTTCAAAAGATAATAGATTTTTTAGAACTAGAAGATGTAAAGGATGAAATTGCAGTCAGTTTGCCCTATGGAATTCAAAAGAAAGTAGAAATAGGAAGGGCCTTAGCTACTGAACCAAAGCTCCTATTGCTAGACGAACCAGCAGCAGGAATGAATACCCAGGAGAAGAAGGAGATGCAGGACTTAATTAGAAAAATTAGAGATAAAAGCTATACAGTTCTTTTAATAGAGCATGATATGAAACTTGTCATGGGAATTTCCGATAGGATAGCTGTACTGGACTACGGAAATAAAATAGCCGAAGGAACTCCTTCGGAAATACAGAAGGATAAAAGGGTAATATCTGCCTACTTAGGAAAGGAGGTAGGTTAATTGTTAACAATAAAAGAACTTGATGTATTTTATGGTGGTATACACGCTTTAAAAGGTATCAACTGTAGTGTTAAAGAAGGCCAAATAGTAACATTAATAGGAGGTAATGGTGCTGGAAAGTCAAGCATGTTGAAGGTTATTTCTGGTATTGTACCAGCTGCAAAAGGATCCATTTTATTCAACAGTATGGAGATTTCAAAGCTCCCTTCGGAAAAAATAGTAGAATTAGGGGTAATTCATATACCAGAGGGAAGAAGGATATTTACAGAATTAAATGTAGAGGAAAATTTGCTTATGGGCTCCTACCTGAGGAAGGACAAAAATGGTATTAAAGAAGATCTGGAAAAAGTCTATGAGATATTCCCTAGGCTAAAGGAAAGAAGAAAGCAGATGGGTGGAACATTGAGTGGTGGTGAGCAGCAGATGCTAGCCATTGGCAGAGGACTCATGTCTAGGCCTAAATTGCTAATGCTTGATGAGCCTTCAATGGGATTGGCACCCATACTAGTTCAAGAAATATTTGAAACAATAGTGAGATTAAACAAGGAGATGAATTATACAGTTCTTTTAGTAGAGCAAAATGCGAATATTGCATTACAAATTGCACACTATGCTTATGTAATTGAAACGGGGGAAATAGTTCTTGAAGGAAGCGGTCAGGAGCTTTTAGGAGATGATAGAGTAAGAAAGGCTTATTTAGGTGAGTAAATAACGCTAGGGAGTACAAAAGTATTTTAGATGTAAGTAAATTTGATAGATCAAAGAAGTATCAAATATTAAGAGGTATACGAAAAATGTATATCTCTTTTTTATTCCAATTTATATAGTAAAATAGACTATACGATTATCTTTAGAAAAATTTTCTGACTATTATATTAAATACACTACATTCTATATTTGCACTTAAAACCTTAGCAAACTACTAGATGCAAGTTTAATTAGAAATGGGTCAATCATAATGGTAGGATACTTTATATTATAAGGCATGTGCTTTTTAATTATTATGAAAGGAATATTTAAAAGTTAAAGAATAAATTAAAAGAGAATAAAATATTACAAGTGAATCGTAAAAAGAGCTCAATTTTGAGCTCTTTTTAACTGTTAATTTCCTAAAACACATCTAATGCAGCATATTCTATATCCCAATGTATTTCTTTTAGAAACTGTTCTAGTTCTTTAGATTTTTTGTCTTTAAATAACTCTATTATAGTTCTATGATGTGAATTCGCTTCTCTTAAGGTTTCAAATAAATTTTCATCGCTTTCAGGAGAATAGTCTTGTCTCAAGAATCTCATCTTAAGTAGGTTCAGCATATCAATAAGTTCGTTGTTATTACATTTGTCTAAATATGTATTATGGAATTCCAGCTGTAATCTATAATAATCACTATATTGGTTATTATTAATTGCATCCTCCATATCTTCTACTAATTTATCCATCTTATCCAGATCTTCTTTGCTCATATTATTTGTTGCAAGCGAAGCAGCCAAGGCGTCAAGAGTTCCTATTATTATATATATATTTTTTGCATCTTCTAAAGTCATAGGTTTTACTCTAAACCCTTTTCTAGGCTCGTTTACTAGTAATCCTTCACATGACAACTGAATTAGAGCTTCTCGTACAGGAGTTCTACTTACTTGAAGTTCATCGCAAATTTGTTGTTCATTGATTTTTTGGTTTGGTGCTAATGTACCATCTTGTATTTTTTGTGATATGTATTTGTAAACATATTTTTTTAAACTTATAACACTATTCATTTGATTTCCTCCAAAGCATTTCACTCATATTAATAGTAAAATATATTATATATTGTATACATAAGCTTGTCAACGTTTTATCACTTTGTTCATATCTGGTTTCCCGACTAAAATTTTAAAATAAAAAATATTAAATATGTATTGAAAGTTCAGAAATTTTATGCTATATCAAAATAAAATATACAATATACAATATACAAAATACAATATATAAAGAAAGGAGATGAAAAACTGAATTCTATGGATACTGAGGTGCAAAGATTAATTGAAAAAAATCTAATGGATTACGTAGCGGTAAAGACTTATACTAATACAAAATTTGAGACGAACACTAAGGAATTTTTCCAGAACTGGTTTAAAAAACAAAGATATTTCAATGAACATCCTGACCACTTTGGTTTCTATCAGATAAAAGGAGATCATCTAAATAGACATATTCCTTGGGGATTAGTTAAAGGAAATGGTGATGATACTGTCGTTTTGATACATCATAGTGATACTGTAGATACTTTAGATTATGGGAAGTATAGTGAAGATGCCCATGATCCTATTAAAATTACAAAGATTATCGAAGAAGGTAAAATTCAAATACCTGAAAGTGTAGAGGAAGATGTAAATAGCAAAGAGTGGCTCTTTGGTAGGGGAACTGCAGACATGAAAGGTGGAGGAGCAATCCATATGACAATGATACAGAGATATTCTGAACTTCAAGACTTCAATGGAAACCTAGTCATGTTGGCTCTACCAGATGAGGAAAATCTATCTGCAGGTATGAGAGGAGCAATACCTCTACTCAAGGAGTTAAAAGAGAAATATTCCCTTAATTATATACTCATGATAAACTCGGAACCTCATGAGAGACACAATAAAGATTTAGGAACAATATATGATGGCTCTATTGGAAAATTAATGCCTTTAGTTTATGTGAGAGGCAAATTGGCGCATGTTGGACAAGTTTTCAATGGATTAAATCCAATATATCTTCTATCAAAAATAGTGTGTAAGACAGAGTTAAGTAATGAATTTTTAGATGTAGTAGAAGGGGAAGCATCTCCACCACCTACATGGTTATATTTTAAGGATAGAAAAGAAGTCTACGACGTATCTTTGCCAATATCAGCGGGTGGTTATATGAGTGTACTAACGTTAAAGACTTCACCTAAGGAGATTTTAGATTTATTAAATAAGATATGTAAAGAAGCTTTTTTGGAAGTTATTTTAGAAATGAAAAATAGTTACAAAGATTATTTAAGTAAAATAGGTCAAGATAACAAAGAATTACCTTGGAAAGTTAATGTTAAGACTTTTTCTCAAGTGTATGAGGAAGCTATAAAAGATTCAGGAGATAAATTTATTGAGGCATTTGAGAAGGAAACAAGAGTCTTAAAAGAAAGAATCATTAATAATGAATTAAACATACCAGAAGCCTGCTACATACTTATCGAGAAAACTATGGAATATATTAATGACCTTTCACCAGTAGTTGTAATAGCAATGTCTCCGCCATATTATCCTCATGTCTGCAACAATATGTTAAACGAATTGAATGATAAAATTTCACACTTAACTAACCATCTAATTGATTTTGCAGATCAGAGTTTTGGACAAAGATACGAAATTCAACATTATTACACAGGAATATCAGATTTAAGCTATGCCATATTTGAATCTAATGAGGAAAGTATAGAATATATAAAAAATAACATGCTCTTGTGGGGACAAGTCTATGAAATTCCATTGAATACAATAAAAGAATTATCAATGCCTGTTATCAATATAGGACCTTGGGGAAAAGATTTTCATAAGTATACTGAAAGGGTTTTTATAAAGGACTTATACTATAGAACTCCAAAAATGGTAATGGAAGCAATAGATTTTGCTTTAAACAATAAACAATAAATATAAATTAAGGGGGAGATTTTAATGAAATATGGTTGTCAATCAATGGTTAGCAAGATGGAAGGAGTTTTAATAAAACACCCAAAAGATGCGTTTATTAGCCAAGAACATTTAAATGAAAATTATGAGAAGTTCAACTATATCGGATGTCCAGATTTTGAAAAAACGCTAAAGGAATATGAAGAATTTGAAAAGATACTTAAAGAAAATGTTGAAAATGTATATTATCTTCCAAAGGATGACAGAACTGGCATAGATTCAATATATGCTCATGATACAGCTAAAATAACAAATAAAGGTGCTATAATGTTCACTATGGGAAAAGATTTGAGAAGAGGAGAATCTCAAGCTACTAGGGAATTTCTAGAGAAAAATGGAGTTCCAATAATTGGTGAAATAACAGGCGAAGGTAAAATGGAAGGTGGAGATATAGTTTGGTTGGACGAGAGAACTATAGCAGTTGGTAGGGGCTATAGAACAAATGATGAAGGAATTAGACAATTAAAAGAAATAACTAAAGATATTGTAGATGAAGTAATAATAGTGGACCTTCCACATGGAAACGGACCTGATGAATGTCTACATTTAATGTCTATAATTAGTATGGTGGACAGCGATTTAGCAGTAGTTTATTCAAAATTCATGCCTGTATCTTTCAGAGAGTTATTGATAAAGAGAGGTATTGAATTAATTGAGGTTCCAGATGATGAATACGATTACTTAGGCTCCAATGTATTAGCTATTGCCCCAAGAAAATGTATTGTGTTAAAAGGTAATCCGAAAACAAAGGAATTGTTAGAAAAAGCAGGAGCTGAAGTATTTGAGTACAGCGGTCATGAAATTTCTTACAGGGGTACAGGAGGACCAACTTGTCTGACTATGCCTATATACAGACTTTAATAAATACTGGTATCTCTTATAGGATAATTCTATAAGAGATACCTACCAAAATAATCACCCATGTTTATGCATAAATATTTTTTTAATAAAAATAGATGGGAGAGATTTTTATGTTAATGAATATAGTTGAAACTCTTGTAGGTTGGTTGTGGGGAATGCCATTAATAGTAACAATATTAGGTGTTGGTGTATACTTAACTATTGCAACTGGATTTTTTCAGTTCACAAATATTAAACATATATATCGTGAAACCTTAGGTAAAATGTTCAAAAAAGGTGAAAAAGAAGCCAGTGAAGAAGGGGTATTAACTCCTTTTGAAGCTATTTCAGTAGCTGTAGGTACAACTGTAGGAGTAGGAAATGTAGCCGGTGTAGCAACTGCTATAGCAGTAGGAGGACCAGGAGCTGTTTTTTGGATGTGGGTATCAGGAATTGTGGGTCAAGTTATCAAGATGGCAGAAATTGCCCTTGCTGTCCACTATAGAGAAGGAGATGAAAAGGGAGATCCTTATGGTGGACCTACTTACTATATCAAAAAAGGCATAGGCGAAGAAAAAAATATGAAAAAATTGGCTAAGGTATTTAACTTTTTATTTATCATAGGATTTTCATTAAGCTTTTTTATAGCAATGGATAATTATACTGTTTCAGAGGCTATAAGCAGTACATTTAATATTAATCAAATAGCTGTTTCAGTAGTATATGTAATAATCCTTTATATATTTATAGGTGGAGGAATACCATCTCTTGGGAAAATTGCTAATAAAGTAGTACCATTTATGTGCTTATTTTATATTTTAAGTGGATTATTTGTTATATTCAAAAATATATCACTTGTTCCAGAAACCTTTAAGGCAATATTTTATGGAGCTTTTAATGGTACTGCAGCATTAGGTGGTTTTACAGGAGCAGCTTTTGCTCAAGTAATACAGACTGGAATGTCTAGAGCAGTATTTAGTAACGAAGCAGGCTGGGGAACTTCCGCTATGATTCATTCTACTTCCAAAACTGACCATCCCGTAAGACAAGGCGTAATGGGAATATTTGAAGTATTTATCGATACAATTATAATTTGTTCTATTACTGCATTAGTAGTAATCATTTCCGGACAGTGGACAACTGGAGAAAGTGGTGCAGCTTTAGCTTTATCTGCTTTTAGTACAGAAATAGGAAGTGTAGGTAGATTAATACTTACTGCAGGAATATTTTTATTTGGTATTACAACATCATCAGGATTGTATGCTCAATTGGAAATTGTCCTAAGGTATATAGTAGGTAATGAATCTAAGAATAAGGATAGAATATTGAAGGCTTATAAATGGCTTTACCCACTTCCACCATTTTTATTAGTTGTGTACTCAGTATTAAAGGGATATCCAGGGACAAGTGTTTGGTTATTTGCTGATTTAACCACTGCTCTGCCAATATTTATTAATGTTATTACTCTATTAATATTAAGTCCTAAATTCTTTGCATTACTAAAGGATTACAAAGCGAAATATATGAATAAAGGTAATGTGGATCCGAATTTTAAAGTTTATTATCACGATAACTCAAAAGAAAAGGTTTCTTAATTATAAACTTTTATAAAAAACATAAAAAGAGGCGATAAAAATGTTTAATATAAAGGATGTAATAGCTGCAAGGGAAAGAATCAAGGATTATATATATGCTACTAATTTAGAATATTCCTATTATTTTAGTCAATCTGCGATTAATACATATTTAAAATTGGAATGCAGGCAAAAGCTAAATAGTTTTAAAATAAGAGGTGCAGCAAATAAGATACTTTCTCTAACTGAAGAAGAAAGAAGAAAGGGTTTACTAGCAGTTTCATCAGGAAATTACGGAATAGCTGTTAGCTATTGTGCACATATTTTAGGGGATATACCAACTAAAATTATAGTTCCTTCAGTTGCTGATCCTTCTAAGATTGATATGATAAAGAGATTTAATGCAGAAGTAATTATAGGTGGTAAAAATTATGATGAGGCTTTTTCATATGCAATGGAGCTAAAGAAAAAGGAAGATTCCATATTTTTGGATCCTGATTCGGATTTAGAAATAATAGCAGGACAGGCAACAATAGCATTAGAGATATTAGAGCAAAATCCGGAAATAGATACTATTATGGCACCTATAGGAGGTGGAGCTCTGATAGCTGGAATTGGTATGGCAGCAAAGAGCATAAAACCTTCCATAAAAATAATAGGAGTGGAACCAGAAGCAAGTCCTACAATGAAAGTATCATTAAGAGATAATATTTGCTATACTCAATATGATGGTGAGGAATCCATATGCGATCCATTAGTAGGAGGAATAGCAGAAATACCATTTAAGATGGCTCCCTATTGTATAGATGAAATACTTACAGTAGACGATGAAATGGTTAAGAAAGCGATAATAGAATTGGCAAGTCGTGAAAAATTAATTGTTGAACCTTCTGGGGCTATATCAGTAGCAGCGTATATGAAGAATTCAGAACAGTTTGAAGGAAAAAATATTGCAATAATCTTAACTGGTGGAAATTTAGACATTTCTCTGTTGTATAATATACTAGGAGAGTTTAAAGATACTTATTACAACAATTAAAAATATTAGTATAAAAAACACGGTTTTAATATTTTATTGAAACCGTGTTTTTTATATTGTTTAGTAAGTTCATATTCTATCTTAATTCATGTCCCCCAAAAGATTCTAGTGATTTTCTTTGGAAAAATTTTCTGACTATTATATAATGAATATAAAGAAAATTGGAAGGGGTATGCTATGGAAGACAGAAAAAAGATATCAAAATTATACCTATTTGCTTTTATATTGGGAACTACTATTCCATTGGTCTTATCCTGTTTCTTCACAATTGGCAGAGCTAATGGTACTTCAATGTCATACACCATACAAAATGGAGATATTACATTACAGCTTAAAAATTTGGATATATTGAATATTGAGCCTAAACGAGGAGATATAATAAACTTTAAGTCACCAGTATTTGAAAATATTAATTTTGTGAAGCGAGTTATTGGAATTGAGGGAGACGAAATAAAAATAGAGTCAGGCAAGGTCTACTTAAATGGGGAGGAGCTTGAAGAAGATTATATAAGAGGAAGAAGAACGGTTTTACAAAAAAACCAAGAAAGCCATTGGATAGTTCCAGAAGGCAAAGTATTCGTACTTGGAGACAATAGAGAAAAAGGCGGAAGCATGGACAGTAGAAGCTATGGGTTTATTGATATAGATGATATAAACGGATATATAATAGGCATATTGTATCCAAGGGACAGAATGGGATTTGTAAAATGAAAGATTTAGAATATATTAATATAGATGTCATAGTTCTTCATTAACATATTAAACATAATGTAACTATGTAAGGATATTTGTATATATCTTTCAAGGGGGTCATTGAATGTTCAAAAAGGATGACAAGAGAGTAAGTTCCATGTATAAGTATATAAAAAGGGCTATTAAAACCTATCCTATATTGAAATGGCTTATAGTAATTGTTTTTATATTTTCCTCTATCCTTTTTATTAGGGTTTATTCAAAAAATTATATTTCTGAAGTCCGTCTTAGACATGGTTTGCCACTTGCCATAGTTGTAGGTTTGACATCAATTGCCATTGCTATTTATGAAAAAAAGTAAATGTGATAGGGGAT
>ENA-OWPA01001239-OWPA01001239.1-bioreactor-metagenome-genome-assembly--contig:-NODE-1239-length-18384-cov-3.605069_pt1 | contig 18384 bp, 16 predicted proteins | sample MGYA00238139_ERZ651803 | MGnify/ENA primary metagenome ERZ651803 (study PRJEB26909, sample SAMN07631231) | bioreactor metagenome | isolation source: Switchgrass digestor | place: USA: Dartmouth... | reverse complement strand
ACGGGGGCAGACGTCGAGATGGCCCGCCACCAGCGTACCGCCGGCCAGTTCCACCATCAGCTGGGCCGCCCGGTTGGCCGCACGAAGGCAGCCGCTGGGGGCGACGCCCTTGGTGAAGCGGCTGGAGGCCTCGCTGGGCAGGTTCATCCGAAGGGCGGTCCGCCGGTTGTTGATGTTGTCGAAATGGGCCGATTCGATCAGAACGTCCGTGGTCTGATCCGTCACCTCAGAATCCTCACCGCCCATAACGCCTGCGAGGGCCACCGGGCCTTCTCCATCTGCGATGACCAGGACATCCGGATCGAGAACCCGCTCCTGGCCGTCCAGGGTGGTAAACCGCTCACCTTCGCCGCCCCGGCGGACGATGATCTGCTGGCCGCGGATCTTGCCGTAGTCGAAGGTGTGGAGCGGCTGGCCCAGTTCCAGCATCACGAAGTTGGCGATGTCGACGATGTTGTTGATGGGCCGCATACCGGCTGCCCGGATGCGGGTCTGGAGCCAGAGGGGCGACTCCTTCACCTGGATGCCCTTCACCACCCGGGCAACGTAGCGGGAGCAGAGCTCCGGCTCGTCGATGCGGATGGAGATCAGCTTGGACACGTCCGTATTCGGCGCCTCGGGGGCATAGGTCTCGGGGATGCGGACCTCGGTGCCGAGGATCGCCGCCACCTCCCGGGCGACGCCGATCATGCACTGGCAGTGGGAGGCATAGTTGGCGGTGAGGTCCAGCTCCATGATCCAGTCGTTCAGCCCCAGCACCTCGGCCACATCCATGCCGGGTTCGAGGCCGGCGTCCTCGGGCAGGATCAGGATGCCTTCGTGCCCGCCGTCGGGCAGGCCCAGCTCGTCCGGCGAGCAGAGCATGCCGTGGGACTCGACCCCCCTCAGCTTCTTGGTCTTCATCTTCATGCCCGGCAGCTTGCTGCCCGGCACCGCCGCTGGCACCAGGTTGCCCTTCCGCACGTTCTGCGCGCCGGTGACGATCTGGAGCACCTGGCCGCCGCCCACGTCGACCTGGCAGATCCAGAGGGTGTCTGCGTCGGGATGGTGCTCAATCTCCACCACCCGGCCCACTACAACGCCCTCGACCCCAGGGTTGTTGCTGTGCAGCTCCTCCACCACCACGCCGCGGGCGGTCAGCGCTGCTGCCAGCTCTTGGGGAGAGAGCGGAATCTCGACATAATCCTTCAGCCAATTATAGGAAACCTTCATGGCCGTATCTCGCCTCCGTGATCAGAACTGCCGCAGGAACCGCATGTCGCTGTTGACGAAGTGGCGGATATCCTCAATGCCGTACATCAGCATGGCGATCCGCTCAGGACCGTAGCCGAAGGCCCAGCCGGAGACCTCTTCGGGATCGTAGCCGCCGTAGCGGAGCACGTTGGGATGGACCACGCCGGAGCCGCCGATCTCGATCCAGCCGGACTGCTTGCAGACCCGGCACCCATTGCCGTGGCAGAAGGGGCAGGAGATGTCCATCTCGGCGCTGGGCTCCGTGAAGGGGAAGAAGCTGGGGCGCAGGCGAACGCCCACGTGCGGGCCGAACAGGCCCCGGGCCATCTCCAGCAGAGCGCCCTTCAGGTGGCCCATGTGGATGCCCTTGTCGATGACGAGGCCCTCTACCTGGTGGAACATCACCGCGTGGGTGGCGTCCTCAAAGTCGCGCCGGAAGACCCGGCCCGGGCAGATGATCTTCACAGGGGTGCGGCCTTTGGCAACCTCCAGCATGTACCGAATCTGCGTGTTAGAGGTGTGGGTGCGCAGCAGCACTTCGTCAGAGATGAAGAGCGAGTCCTGTGCGTCCCGGGCAGGATGCCCCTTGGGGATGTTCAGGGCCTCGAAGTTGTACCAGTCGGTCTCCACCTCTCGGGATGTGGCCACCTCGTAGCCCATGCTGATGAAGATCTCCTCGATGCGGGTGATCACCTGCTGCAGGATGTGCAGATGGCCCCGCCGGATGCCGGTGGCCCCGGGGAGCGTAATGTCGACGCTTTCGGCGGCCAGCCTGCGGGACAGCTCCTCCTCTTCGAGGCGGTGCTGCCGGTCTTCCAGGGCAGCGCTCAGCGCCTGCTTGATCTCGTTGCCGAGGGCGCCCATGGCCTTGCGCTCTTCCACTGTGGGCAGCTTGCCCAGGCCGCCCAAGATGGTGCTCAGCTCAGACTTTCGCCCGAGGTACCTGACCCGCAGCTCCTGCAGTGCGGAGAGATCCGGGGCGGCGGCGATGGCGTCCAGCGCTTCATCCCGCAGCTTCAGCAATTGCTCCTTCACAAGCCCACCTCCAAAAATGAAAAGCGCCTCCGTCCCAGTGCGGGACGAAAGCGCACGCTTCCGCGGTACCACCCGAATTGGGCCCAGGGGCCCCTCTCGACTACACAGGCACCCTACCGAGGTGCCCGGCCCCCTATAACGGGAGGGACCCGTATTCGCCTACTGGGTATGCCGTTCAGCGAATCGGCTCCGGAGCGAACTTCACGCGGCGGCGAAGGGCGGGGCTCTCAGTCTGCGGCGCCGCCTCCCTGCAGCTTCGCTGGTGCCGGCTACTTCTCTCCATCTTCGCCGTTAGCTGTACACAGTCTAGTTAATGATACCAAAGATTTACTGGACTGTAAAGCGCCTGTAGAGCAGGTATGCCACAATCGAGCCGGTGTTCACGAAAATTCCCCAGAACAGGTCTGCTTCAGAGCCGGACAACGTGACCACTCCCCTCCACAGGTTCTAATACTGATATGATACCACGTGGAGGGTTCCCCCTCAAGGCAACGGACGAAAGGTGCGGTGGAGCGCCCCACCCTCCGATGACCAGCTGGATCATCCGGAAGGTCGATATCCCTGTGCACCGAGTCTGCCTGTGGACACATCTTTGTCGATCCACCGGTCCAAAACACTGCGGTTCCCTTTTGACAGCCGGGGCAGGCTGGTAAGGTAAGACCAGACCAACTCTGGAGGGATACGCGGTGACACTTCCCAGCCTGACCATCGGCGACAAGACAGCCAAGTACTGCATCGTACAGGGCGGCATGTCGATCCGGATCGCTCTGGCCCCTCTGGCAGCCGCCGTGGCCAACGAAGGCGGAGTGGGCACCATCGGCGGCATGGGGATACCGCCCAGCGAACTGGCCTCGGAGATTCGGAAGGCCCGGCGCCTCTCCCCCAACGGTGTATTCGGCGTCAACCTGATGTACGCGGGGATGCTTTTCGACCGGCTCCTGGACGTTTGCATAGCAGAACGGGTTGATTTCGTGGCCATCGGCGCCGGATTTGCGCGGGGGCCCTTCAAGAAGCTGGCCCAGGCCGGCATTCCCGGCATCTGCATCATCTCATCGGAAAAGGCCGCCCGCATCGTCAGCCGCACCGAAGGCATCGCTGCAGTGGTAGTCGAAAGTGGACAGGCAGGGGGTCACCTGGGCCCTGAGGATCCCGAGGTCAGCACTTGGGAACTCTTCCCGCCGGTCTTGAAAGCGCTCCGGTCCAACGGCTTCACAGGATCGGTGATTGCCGCCGGCGGCCTCCTCACCCGTGAGGACATCGAACGGGCCCTGGCCATGGGCGCCGACGGCGTGCAGATGGGCATCCGCTTCGCCATGACCGAGGAGTGCTCCGCGTCCGATGCCATGAAGCAGGCCTGGCTGAACGCAGTGGGCAGCCAGGTGGAATACTGGAGCCCCACTGGGATGGCCTCTCGGGCCATCGTGCCCCATACTGCGGACCGGTTGCCGAAGCTGACCGATCCGGGTGTGGCGTGCCGCAAGTGCCTGAAGATCTGCCGCCACCGCGACAGCGAAGGCCACGGGGAATCTCACTGCATCTACGCCTCCCTGACCCGCGCCCAGGAGGGCGACCCTGAAAACGGCCTGGTCTTCGCTGGCGGCAGGGTGGGAGAGATCAACGACATCGTGCCGGTACGAGAGGTGTTCCGCCGGCTGCTGACCCCCGTAGGCGTCGCCGCTTCGGCTAGATGATGCGGCGGTACCCGCCGGGAGCACACAAGAACGCGCAAACCCGCACGGCCAACCGACTGTGCGGGTTCTGTCATAATGCCCACTGGGTGAAGGCAACTCTCCTGGTGGTTCCCCTCCCTGAGTCGCTCCTCCCGTCTCCTGACATCTGCCATGCTGCCTGCGGGTCCTACCCAATCATCACCTTCTCCTCCGGGTAGTGCAGCGCCGAACGGACCTTCTGCCGTTGGGCCAGGGCAGTGGCGATGGTCAGAGGACCCACCCGGCCTACGAACATCGTGATCATTACCAGCACCCGCCCGAGCGGCGACAGGTGAGGCGTTACGCCGGTGGTAAGGCCAACGGTCGAAAAGGCAGAGACCACCTCAAAGAGAAGGTCAATAAAGGACAGCGGGTTCAGCGGGTCTTCCAGGGCTGCCGTCTCGGAGACCAACAGCAAGGTCGCCATGCTGAATACGAGTGCCATCGAGATTACAGCGACGGTAATCGCCCTGTCCACCACATCCTTTGAAAGTCGGCGTCCCAGCAACCGCACCTCATCAGCGCCAGAGGCTGTGGCATGAACTACCAGCCCCAGCACCATGAAGGTGGTAGTCTTGATGCCGCCGCCGGTGCCGCCAGGCGATGCGCCGATGAACATGACCAGGATCATGATCATGAGCGATGCGTCCACCAGCGCTCCCGTGGGCACCGATTCAAACCCGGCGGTTCGGGGGGTAACCGCCGCAAACCAGGCGTTTACCACCTTGTCGTACCAAGGCATGGGCCCAAAGGTATTCGGATTAGCCCACTCCAGCACCAAAAAGAGCAGCGTTCCCAGCCCGATCACCCCAGCAGTCACCCGGAGCACAATGCGGGTTTGCAGAGACAGGTGCTCCCGGCGTCGCCAGTACCGCCAAAGGTCATTCATCACTGGAAAGCCGATGCCGCCTAATGTGACCAGTATGCCGATTACAAAGAGGATGAAGGGATCAGATGCAAAGGGACGGAGCGAAGCCGACGTCAGATCGAAGCCAGCGTTGTTGAAGGCAGAGACGGCGTGGAAGAGCCCCCAATAGATCGCCTGGGGTAACGGGTAATCCGTGAGGAACCGGAGGGTCAGCAGCAGGGCGCCCGCCGCCTCGATGCCGAGCGTTGCAAGGATGATGTTCCGGGAGAGACGCACTACCCCAGCGATGGAGAAAGAACCCAGGGCTTCCTTGATCATCAACCTCTCCTCAAGGCTGATGCGCCGGCCCACCAGCATGAAGATCAGGACAGAGAGGGTCATGATACCGAGGCCGCCGGCCTGAATCAAAGCCAGAAGGATAAGCTCCCCTACTGCACTGAACTGAGAAGCGGTATCCACCACGACCAGCCCAGTGACACAGACGGCTGACGTAGCTGTAAAGAGGGCGTCAAGATAAGAGATGGACCTCCCCGGCTCCTGGGAGAAGGGCGCCCAAAGCAGCAGCGAGCCGGCGAATATCAGCACGCCAAAGCCGAGCACCAGGACTTGGGCCGGCGTAAAAGAGAAGCGGCGCTTAACACTGGTCAGCGACTTATACATTTGAAAACGCCCCTACTCATTCTTCCTGGATATAGCTGATACCCCGAACATCGCCGATCACCACAATAACGTCGCCCTCACAGATCCGCTCTCCCGCCCGCGGCGACACGATGATCTCGTTCCCGCGCCGGATGGCCAGGATGTTGAGGCCGTAGCGATGGCCAAGGTTCAGTTCCTTGAGGGTGTGATTGACCAGTGATGCGGGTGCGGTCAGTTCAGCCATGCTGTACTCCTCGGAGAGGCGGATGAAATCGATGATGCCCCCCGCTGCAATGCTGTAGGCCACACGAGCGCCCATGTCCCGCTGCGGGTAGACCACCCGGTCGACGCCCAGCCGCTCCAGGACACGCCCGTGTGCCTCGTCCTGGGCCTTAGCCACCAGTACCTTAGCGCCCAAATCCCTGCAGTTAAGACATGTAAGTACACTAGCTTCCACGTTGTGACCGATGGCAACGACCACAACATCGTACTCGGAAACCCGCAGAGCTTTCAGGGCGGCAGGATCCGTGGCATCCGCCCGAACTGCCCGGTGCAGTGTGGGGGCCAGCTCGTCCACTCGGGCGGCGCTAACGTCCACAGACTGAACGAACTGCCCCATCTCCGTCAGCGCCTGTGCCATACTGGCGCCGAACCGCCCAAGGCCGATGACTAGAAACTTCTTCTGCAACCGATGTCCTCCCCAGTTGGGACTCATTTGTCTCGACCACGGAACCCATTATACCTCCGTCTTAGAAAAAGATTGCGTGAATGTAAAAGCCTGCTCCGTCGTGTCGGAGCAGGCGGCAATGGTTCTAATTGGAGTGCAGTTGCGCAGGGCGGGATCGAGCCCCATGGTTAGGCCCGCCCTGGCAAGGTGCGCTGGCGGAGCGCCTCGTAGATCAACAAACTGGCAGCCACGCCGGCATTGAGAGATTCAGTGGGCCCGGGCATGGGGATGGAGATCACGCCGCTGGCCATGAGGCGGGCGGCGTCGGAGGGGCCCGCCCCCTCGTTGCCGATCACAAGGACCGCGTCTCCAGTTAGGTCGGCGGCCCAGGGTGCGAGGTCGCCGCCGGCGTCGGCCACGTACACACGCCGTCCTTGGGCTGCCAGGGCGGATAGGGCCTCTTTCACGCCAGCCTTCACCACCGGGAGTCGGAAGAGGCTGCCCATGGCACCTCGCACCACTTTCGGGTTGTAGGGGTCCACGCCGCCGGCTACCACCAGCCCGGCGCCGCCCAGGGCCTCCAGGGAGCGAATCACTGTGCCCAGGTTGCCAGGGTCCTGAAGGTTGTCCAGCACCACCACCAGGCCCCTGGGAATATCACGCAGACCGAAGTGCCGGGGCCGGAAGACCGCCACAATCCCCTGAGGCGTGCGGGTCTCAGCGGCCCGCTCCAGGGCCTCGGGAGTCACCAAGTGCAGCGGCGCACCCGATTCGGACAGCGCAGATAGCAGACGAGCCCCCCGTTCCTTTTCCGCCAACTCCGCCGTATAGAGTACGTACTCCAGCTCCAGATCTGCAGCCAGCGCCTCTTCCGCCAGCCGGACCCCTTCCAGTACCGCCAGGCCGGTCTCTTCTCTCGCCTGCCGGCTGCGGGCCAGCTGCCTTGCCTGCTGCACCAGCTGGTTGCGAGGGCTTAACGGTTGGGTCATCCTTCCTGCAACATCCTCTCCAACTGACGGACGCTCTTGTTGCTGCCCAGCAGCACCAGCACGTCCCCTTCCTTCACTTCATCCGCTGCCAAAGGCGCTGCGTTGATGCCGGCGCCCCGCTTGATGGCGATCACCGTCACGCCGTACTTGGCACGCAGGTTCAGCTCCTTCAGCGTCTTACCTGCCAGCGGCCCGGTGGCAGCCAGCTCCATGATGGTGTACTCCGGCGACAGCTCGATGTAATCCATCAGACTGCCGCTCAGCAGCGTGTTCACCAGCCGGTAGCCCATCTCTCGCTCGGGGTAGACCACCCGATCTGCACCCACCTTGGTCAGCGTCCGCCCATGCAGTTCGCTGGCCGCCTTGGCCACCACCATGGGCACGCCGATCTCTTTCAAGAGGACCACCGCCAGGATCGACGCCTCAACATCATGCCCGATGGCCACCACAGCGATGTCAAAGTTGCGCAGCCCCAGCGACCGCAGCGACTCCTCATCCGTGCAGTCGCAGACCACCGTATGGGTCAGCTGGTCCGAGAGCAGATCGACCCGATCCTGATTTGCATCGATGCCCAACACATCGTGGCCCAGATCCTGCAGCGTCTTGGCCACCGCTGTGCCAAAGCGGCCCAAACCCAAGACGGCTATGGTCTTTTTCATCCGATCATCACCCTGTCTTCCGGGTAGTGCAGCGGAGTGCGGGTCTTCTTCCGCTGGGCCAGGGCCGTGGCAATGGTAAGAGGCCCGACCCGGCCGATGAACATCGTGACAACAATCAGGAGTCGCCCCAAGGGCGAGAGCGAAGCCGTCATCCCGGTGGAGAGGCCCACCGTGCCGAAGGCAGAGACCACTTCAAAGAGGACGTTGATAAAACCGACGGGGTTGGTAGGGTCCCTCAAGGCTGCGTTCTCAGAAACCAGAAGCAGTCCGGCCATGGTAAGGACTAGGCTCAGGGAGATGACGGTGACGGTAAGCGCCTTGTCCACCAAATCCCGGGCCAGCCGCCGGCCCATCACCCGGATCTCGTCAGCACCGCTGGCCGTCGCCCTCACCACCAGCAGCAGCAGCGTGAAGGTCGTAACCTTGATGCCGCCGCCCGTGCCGCCTGGTGCGGCGCCGATGAACATCATCACCATGGTGACCAGGAGCGTCGCATCCAGCATCGACCCGGTGGACACCGTTTCAAAGCCCGAGCTGCGGGGGGCCAACCCCATAAACCATGCGTTCACAATCTTGTGATACCAGGGCAAGGGCCCGAGGGTATTCGGATTGGACCACTCCAGAACCAGCACCAGCAGCGTCCCGACGATCAAGAACCAAAGGGTTGCCCGCAACACCAGACGGGTGTGCAGGGAGAGGCATTCCCGCCGCCGCCAGTTCTGCCAGAGGTCCTGCAGGACGAAGAAGCCAATGCCACCCACAGTAATCAAAGTACCGACAAGGAGCAGCACCAGCGGATCCCTGGCAAAGGGATGGAGCGAGTCGGATGTGAGCGCAATCCCGGCGTTGTTGAAGGCCGAAACGCCGTGGAACAGCCCCCAGTACAGGGCACTGGGGAGCGGCATATCTGCGGCAAAGGCGAGGGTGAGGAGCAGCACGCCCACCGTCTCTATGCCCAGGGTTGTCAAGATAATGTTCCGGGTGAGCCGCACCACCCCGGCAATAGAGAAGGAGCCCAGGGCCTCCTTGATCACCAAACGGTCACGGAGGGTCAGCCGCTTACCCATCAGCAGGAACATGAGGGCGGAGAAGGTCATGATGCCGAGGCCGCCCACCTGGACCAGGGCGAGGACGATCAGTTCCCCGATGATGTTGAACTGACTGCTAATATCCACCACCAAAAGGCCGGTGATGCAGACAGAGGAGGCAGCAGTAAAAAGCGCGTCCAGATATGAAATCGACTTGCCGGGCTCCTGGACGAAGGGCATCCAGAGGAGCAGCGAGCCAAGGAGGATCAGGCCAGCGAACCCCAAAGCCAGCACCTGGGCCGGCGTAAAGGTAAACCTGCGCTTGTTGCTGCTCCGCAGCGACACATACATCAGCAAAGTCCCCCTGCTTAGGATGCACTCTGGATATAGCTGATGCCCCGGGCGTCGCCGATCACCACGATCACATCCCCCTCCAGGAGTCTCTCACTGGCGCCGGGAGAGACGATTACCTGGCTGCCCCGCCGAATGGCCAAAACGTTGAGGCCATACCGGTGGGTAAGGTTCAGCTCCTTCAGTGTGTGGTTGAGCAGCGAAGCCGGTGCGGCCAATTCTGCCATCCCGTACTCCTCAGACAGGCGGATGAAGTCAATGATGCCGCCTGATGTAATGCTGTAAGCGACGCGAACGCCCATATCCTGCTGGGGATAGACCACCCGGTCGACGCCCAGCCGTTCCAGCACCCGGCCGTGGGCATCATCCTGCGCCTTGGCAATCAAGACTTTCGCCCCCAGGTCCTTGCAGGCCAGACAGGTCAGCACACTGGCCTCTACATTGTCGCCAATGGCCACGATCACCACGTCGTAGTCTGCAACGCGCAGGGCCCGGAGGGCGGCCGGATCCGTCGCGTCAGCGCGGACCACACGGTGTAGGACCGGTGCCAGGTCGTCCACCCGTTCTGCATCGATCTCCACCGACTGGACGTACTGGCCCATTTCAGTCAGCGCTTGGGCGACGCTGGACCCGAACCTGCCCAGTCCGATGACCAGAAACCGTTTCTGCAAATCCTTTCCCTCCCTGGCAAAGAGCACGTGCCATGGGCCATGGGACCATTATACCTTAATGTCCAAAAGGACCCAACACAGCAAGAAAGGCCCGCCCCGAGAAGCGGGGCAGGCCTTACAGCTCACTGCAGTGCTGGGCTTTGCCAAGGCAGTCCAATCAGCAACGCCGGCGGGCGTCCAAAACGGCCACCTTAGATGCTGGCCTTCGCCTTGGCCACCAGTTCGGAGAAGCCCGCAGCGTCCGAAACGGCCATCTCGGCCAGGACCTTGCGGTTGAGCTGGATGCCGGCCTTGTGCAGGCCGTTCATGAACTGGCTGTAGCTCATCCCGTTCATGCGGGCCGCAGCGTTGATCCGGGCGATCCAGAGGCGGCGGAAGTTCCGCTTCTTCTGGCGCCGGTCACGCCGGGCGTAGAAAAGCGCCTTCATTACGGTCTCGTTGGCAGGACGGAACAGGCGGTGCTTGCCACCCCAATAACCCTTGGCAAGCTTCAAGATCTTCTTATGACGGGCGCGGTTGGTCTTCCCGCTCTTAACACGTGCCATGATGGTCTCCTCCTGGAAGGATCCGGAGCCCGGCCCCGGAGTTTATTTTGAAACTTGGTCTAGTGAGGCAGGATCTCCCGGATATTCTTCTGGAAGGCCTTGGAGAGCACGGTCTCACGGATCACCTTGCGAATCCGGCTTCCGCTCTTCTTGATGTTCTTGTGGTGCTTGTTCGTGGGATAGTGCTTCACTAGGCCGCTGCCGGTAACCTTAAAGCGCTTGGCGGCGCCCCTGTGGCTCTTCATCTTGGGCATGAAAAGGCCCCTCCTCTTGCTTATTGGCTAACCTTCTGGCCTGCCTTCGACCCTTCGGTGGCCGAGGGCTTGGGCGCCAGTATCATAACCATGTTCTTTCCCTCGAGCTTTGGGCTCCGCTCCACGACGCAGACGTCCTTCACCTTCTCCAAAAGGCGTTCGAGGACGGCCAGGCCCAACTCCGAGTGGACGACCTCACGGCCGCGGAACATGATTGTCGCCTTGATCTTATCGCCATCTCGCAGGAACTCCTCAGCCCGGCGACAGCGAACGTCGAAGTCGTGATCTTCAATGTTGGGACGCATCTTGACTTCCTTGATCGTGACGACCTTCTGCTTCTTGCGGGCCTCCCGCTCACGCTTGGACTGCTCGTACTTGTACTTGCCGTAATCCATAATCCGGCAGACAGGCGGCCTTGCGTTGGGCGCCACCTCAACGAGGTCCAGTCCGTGCTCCTGCGCGATGCGAAGCGCCTCGCGTGCGGAGAAAACGCCGAGCTGTTCGCCGGTCTCCGAGACGAGTCGAACCTCACGGGCCCGGATCATCTCATTTACCCGGAGCTGTTCTTTGATACCCGTACACCCCCTGCATGATAGAAAAAAGACTGCAACAACAAGGAAGCGGATGGCCCGAAGCCACCCGCTGCAAGCTGACGAAGTACCTGCCCCATCTGCCGAGGCTACTGCTTCGATCAACCCCCGCTACCGCACTAGCAACCGGCCGTGCGGTGAGAAGTGGTGGCTTCTACTTGGGAGAGTTGGTACCTGTTATTGACTGATATAAGATAGCACAGGGCTCAAAGCCTGTCAAGCCTTCTCAGCCCCGATGGTGGCGGTCAGCATGGCGCCCAGTTCACACGAGCGCTGGGTGGCCGCAGCCACCGCCTTCATAAGGGCCTCCTCAAACCCGGCAGCCCGCAGCTGGGCCAGGCCAGCTGCCGTGGTGCCCCCCGGCGATGTAACCCGCTCCCGGAGCACGGCGGGATCCTCCCCCGTCTCCGCAAGCATCCTGGCGGCGCCCTTCACAGTCTGAATCACCAAGGACCGGGCGGTCTCAGGCGAGAGGCCCACCTCCTGCCCTGCCGCAATCAGCGCCTCCACCATGAGATAGACGTATGCGGGGCCGCTGCCGGAGAGGCCGGTAACAGCGTCCATCAGGTTCTCCGGCACCTCAACCACTTGGCCGACCGCGCCCAGTATGTCTCGGCTGACCTCCCGGGCAGTCTCCCCGGCGCCGGCGCCCAGGCAGAAGGCCGTGGCCGAATCCCGCACCAGTGCGGAGGTATTGGGCATGGCCCGGACCACCTCCACCCCCTGGGCCACCAGGGGAATCATGCTCCCGGTGCTGACGCCGGCTGCCAGCGACAGGAGGACCTGGCCCGCCCGGGTGTAGGGACCCACCTCCCGGAGCAGCTCTGCCACGTCCTTGGGCTTGCACGCCACCACCAGAATATCCGCCTCGGCTGCCACCTCCGTGCGACTGCTGGTGGTGCGCACCCCGTAGCGCTCTGCCAAATCGGCCAGGCGCTCCCGGTTGCTCCGGTTGGTCACCAGCAGCTGCGCCGGCTCCACTTCACCGCCGGCCACCAAGCCGTGAATCAGCGCCTCTGCAATAGAGCCCGCCCCGAGAAAGCCGATGGTTCTTGCCTGAAGCATCGCTGTTCCCTCCTGCCGCGTCCGCCACCAAGAAGCGCCCCCGCTCTTCCGCTGCCGGAAAGGCGAAGGGCGCTGGGTTCATCTCCTTTATTGTGGCGAATTGTAACATTTTCCACGGGATGTGGTCAATAGGGGCTGCGGCGCACCGGGCGCAGCGGGGAAGTGCCCAGACTCACGAGTCCAAGCTGCGCAGCTCCCGGCTCACCCGGATGAACTCCTCGTTAAGCCGCTGGACCTCCGCCGGATCGGCCGGCGGATTTGCCAAGTCGGCCGAGAGGCGGGCCAGCCGGGTCTCCAAGAGCAGCCGCTGGGCCGCCAGGTCCGGGGGCGGCGCCTTCCCCTCCCTGCGCTCGAGATACTCCTGATAGGTCCCCGAAAAGCAGACCACCTGCCCACTTTTCACGTGAAACACGCGGTTCGCTGTCCGCTGCAGCAGATACCGGTCGTGGGAGACCAGGATCAGCGTGCCCGGGTACTGCTGCAGCACCTCCTCCACCCGCTCACGGGAGAGCAGATCCAGCCCGTTGGTGGGCTCATCCAGCACCAGGAGATCCGGCGCAGAAAGCAGCAGCCGGGCCAGGGCCAGCCGCACCTTCTCGCCTCCGGAAAGTTCTGCCACCCGCTTCAGCACTGCGTCCCGCCGGAACAGCAGACAGCCCAGCACCGTTCGGGCATGGGCCTGGTCCAGGGCAGAATTCCCGGTGGCGGCCTCCAGCACGGTATTCCGGGGATCCAGGTCCTCCAGTTCCTGGGCCAGGTACCCCACCCGCATGGGGGAGCGGTAGAGTTGGCCCTCCGTGGGCTCCAGGTGGCCCAGCATCAGCCGGAGCAGCGTGGTCTTGCCCGAGCCGTTGGGCCCCACCACCGCCACCCGGTCGCCCCGCTGGATGAAAAAGCTGGTGCGGCGGAAAACCCACCGCTTCCCGTCGTAGCTGAAGCCCAGGTCCTGAGCCAGCAGCAGGTTCCTGCCCAGGCTGCCGGCACCTTCCAGGCGAAAGTTGATCTGCGGCTGGCGCTTCGGCTTTTCCACCTCGATTCGCTCCAGCCGTTTGGCCATGGTTTTGGCCACCCGGGCATGGGCCTTCGCCTGACCATGCATATAGACCTTGGCGTTCATGGGGGCGTCAGCAGCCGGTTTCGCCCGGTGGGCCGACTCCGCCCAGGCCATCTGCCGGCGCATCGCCTCCTCCAACCGGGCCTTTTCCCGCCGGAACTGCTGGTACTCCGCCTCCGCCCGCTCCTGTTCCATCTGCTTGGCCCGTGCGTAAGCGCTGTAGTTTCCGGCGTACTCCTTTACCCTGCCTTCCGCCAGTTCCAGGATGCGCCCCACCACCCGGTCCAGGAAATACCGGTCGTGGCTCACCACCAAGATGGTCCCCCGGTAATGGATCAGGGTCCGCTCCAGCCACTCCAGCCCCTCCGTATCCAGGTGATTGGTGGGCTCGTCCAGCAGCAGGAGGTCAGGCCGTCCCGCCAAGGCCCGGGCCAGGGCGGCCCGGGTCTTCTGCCCGCCAGAGAGCGATCCTGCGGGACGGGCCAGCATCTCCTCACTCACGCCGCAGCGGAAAAGCAGATCCCGCGGCACACCCGCCACCTGCTCGCCCAGCGGCCTGGCCTCGTCCCACCGGGCCTCCTGGCTCAGGTAAGACCGCCTAAGCCGCGGTTTCAGCCAGCGGAGGCTGCCGCCGTCGGGCTCCAGGCTCCCTACCAGGATCTTCAGCAGGGTGGACTTGCCGGAACCGTTTACCCCCACCAGTCCTACCCGCTCCCCTGCGGCTAAGTGAAAGGTGACGCCGGTGAGGACCGGCACCCCCTGGAATTCCTTGCGAATATCTGTCGCCTGCAGCATCATCGTCAATCCAACCGCCTCCGTGTCCAAAAGTGGGGGCGGTCCCGCCGGAAAGGCATGCACACAAAAAGGCCACGGGTCGGAAAAACCCGTGGCCCTGGCATTGCCTGCACAGGTGCGGTCTCAACAGCCTTGGAAAAGGCGCCCACCGCAGACGGGACCGGCCTCAGCAGCGCAGCCTGCCAAACCGACCGGCCCACCAGGGGCTGCCGGATACCGGAAGGCTGCTCCTATGCTGTTAGCACACGGCCTCGTCGTTGCGCATGTAGGTGTACCTCCGCCAAAGCTGGCCTTGTAGTCAGGATCTTCTCCATCATAGGCAGTCCGGCGGGCTCCTGTCAATACCTGTCCTCCTGCACCTCTCGCTCCGTCTTGCTGGTGGGACCTGTGGTCAGCCCAGAGCGGGTCATGATAGCAACAGCTTCCACATCCACCGGGACCTTGGACCAGATCTCCGGCCACTTGTCCCGCACACTGTGGAAGTAGGCGGGGTAGGCCAGCTGCAGCCGCTTGCCAAAACCGGAGGGGTCCGTCCGCGTCTCCTGAAAGATCGCGATGACGTGCTCCAGTCGCTGGCGGAGTTCGTCCGCCACCGCGTCTTCCAGCTGTTTGCGCTCCTCATCGATGATGCCCAGAAGCCCGCACTCCGCCCGGATCATATTGACGTGGGCCCTTGCCTCCACCCGAAAGTGCGGTTGACTCCCCCGGAGGCTCGGCTTCATTTTTAGTTTCCCGTGCTCGATCAGCACTGTGAAGTTCCCCTTGTTGGGGTCTGGGCAGTCCACGGTCATCGTAAGCTGACGGGGGTCGCCCAGCAGCCAGTACACCCCCTGCACTTCGTCTTCTGTCACGAGGCGAACCAGGTAGTCGCCGTAGAAGAGTGCGCCGCCCGACAGGTGTACCCGGTGCGGCGGCGTCCCTGGAGGTCCAGATTCCAGCTGGATCACCTCGAGAGCCTCCATCCACATGGACTGCGTCTCCGAAACTCGGGCCACCAGGTTTTCCTTCAGCCGCCAGTCCGGTCCCCCCCGGGCCTGCACGATGCCCCTGATGTTGTTGGGCTGCACCGTGCGCAGCAGCGGAAGCGTCTCCAGCACATACTGAGCCCGGCCCTTCACGATGAAGAGTTTCAGGTTGAGCTGCGCCTCCGGATTGGTGGTCAGACTGTCGAGGAGGTCGCCCACTCCAATCTTCCGTGCGAACTCCTCACCGATCAATACGACCCGGAGATGGTACTGTCTGAGGCGCCGAGGCGCAGCCGACTGAACCAGTTCCAGAGCGTCTGCTAAAGTGTCGGCCTCCTCGGTCATCACCCATGCCGTCACCTCTGACCCGCCGCCTTCCCGCGCACCGCCTGAAATCGGTCGGGGAACGTAGACGGTGACGCGAATCGGCTTCTCCTCGCCCAAATCGACGGCCATTCCTAGAATGATCCCCAGATCGTTCAACTCAACCCGGCTCCAACAGCCGGAAAGCAGAGCCAAGAGCAGCAGCAGTGCAGCTGCACGCCTACCCACTTAGGCTCCCTCCCTGTTTCAGCCTCGCAGCCAGGGCCAGGCTTGCCAACAACACCACGACCAGGATCTGACTGCCCAGGACAGACGTGATCCAAATGGGATTGACTCGCAGCGATGCCAGGCTGAGCGAACCCGGTATGAGGCGGCCCAGCAGCACCGCAGCGGCGGCCAGAATGATGCCGGTACCGGTTCGCCGGTGCTGTCCCACCAGAAAGCTGCCTTCCTCCAGCGCCAGACACAGGTTGAAGGCCGCCTTCGACATCCTTGAGCAAAGCCAGAGCACCAGGATGGCCGTCTGTATCCGCTCCACTCCTTCGGGAAAGTCGATAATGGCCAGGAGATCGTACCCGGGGTAAATCAGCCGCCCCGGCAGCAGAGAACCGAACGACAGGGTGACCAGCGCTGCAAGCATAGCAAAGAGCAGGGTGCCACCTCCTATGCCCACGCAGACCCACCGGTAAGGATTATCCTTCGGGCTCAGGTGCGGAATCAGCGTCACAGCAAATGCGGCCTGACCCGCCCAGCACATGGCAACCAGCGCCGCCTGCAGGAGGCCGTCGAAACCCCTGTAGAAGAGCGGATCGACATTCAGGACCCTGATTTCCCGATAAAGCCCGGCCGGGAGCAGCAGCAGCACCACGATGCTCGGCATTAGGGTAGCGAAGACAATTCGTGCCACTGTCTCTATCCCGTGGAGCGCTCCGTAAAGCGCAACCGCTCCGATCATGACGCCCAGCACCCACTCGGGCGTTTCCGGCAGCATGAGTATGGTGACAAAGAACTCGATTCCACGGATGGCCAGCGCAGACCACTGCAGGTTTCCCAGAGTCAGGAGCAGCTTCAGCGGGAAGGCTGCCCAGGGTCCCAAGATTCTGCTGATCCCGCCCAGCGGGTCCCGTCCCGGAAAGCGGCAGGCAATCCAGACCGCCAGCAGGTAGAGGATCAGGGCATAAAGGCCGCCAATGAGTGCGGCCAGCCACGCCTCCTGTCCAGCGAGTTGGATGATAGGACGGATCAAAACCGCATACTGCATGGTCACCATCAGGGCAGCCAACACCGATGCGTGGAGCCCGCCGCTGATCTGAACGTGCACAAACTCACCTCGCTGGTTGGCTGGTGGGGTGTGGGGAGCGTCTATCCACGCAGACTACCCCCATGCTTTAGCCTTGCAGCCAGGACCAAAGCCCCCAGCAAAAGGACGACCAAGAGTTGACTGGCCAGGACGGCAGTGATCCAAATGGGATTGGTTCGCAGCGATGCCAGAGCGAGCGAGCCTGGCACGAGACGGCCCAGCAGCAAAACTGCCGCGCCCAGTATGATGGCGAGGCCAGTGCGCCGGTGGTGTCCCACCAGAAAGCTGCCCTCTTCCAACGCTACTGACAGGTTGATGGCTACCTTGGACATAGTTGAAGCAAGCCAGAGCACCAGGATGATCGCCTGAACCCGTTCTACACCTTCCGGAAAGTCGACGATCGCCAGGAGATCATACCCGGGGTAGATCATCCGCCCCGGCAGAACAGTACCAAAAGACAGGGTGACCAGGGCCGCAACCTCTGCGAAGAGCAGTGTGCCAACTCCGATGCCCAGGCAGGTCCACCGGTACGGATTATCCCTGGGGCTCAGGTGCGGAATCAGCGTCATAGCGAATGAGGCCTGCCCTCCCCAGCACATGGTAATCAGCGTCGCTTTCAGGAGACTCTCGAATCCGTGATAGAAGAATGGATCCACGTGCAGGAGCCTGATTTCCCGATACAGCCCGAGCGGAAGCAGCACCAGTACCGCCGCGGACGGTAATAGAGTTGCGAAAACAAGCCGTGCCACGGTCTCTACCCCGTGGAGCGCCGCGTAGGCCGCGACGGCTGCAACCATGATGCCCAGCACCCACTCGGGCGTTTCCGGCAGCAGAAGAACCGCAACAAAAAATTCGATCCCGCGGATCGCCACCGCACCCCACTGCACGTTCGCAAGGATCAGGAGCAGTCTCACAGGGAAGGCGGCCCAGGGCCCCAGAATCCTGGTGATCCCGCCCAGCGGATCCCGGTCCGGAAAGCGGCAGGCAAGCCAGACCACCGCGAGAACGAGGATCAGCCCATAGAGGCCGCCGATGATGACGGCGATCCACGCTTCCTGCCCGGCAAACTGGATGATGGGACGGATCAGAAGCAGGTACTGCATGGTCAGGGACAGAACGGCCATCACAGACGCGTAGAGTCCGCCGCTGATCTGGACGCGCACAAACTCACCTCACTGCTTGGCCGGCGGGGGCTCCGGACGGTTGTCCGCCTCGACCCCCCGCTTATGATCCCTCATGGGCATAAACAGGGGCCGCCGAACCATGGCCCACCAGGGCACCCGAATGGCCACATCCTTCTGGTCTGCCAGCGTGGGCGGGACAGACGGCGACAGGTAGGGTATCCCAAAGGAACGGAGGCTGACCAGGTGAATCAGCAGCAGCAAGATGCCCACCACAAGCCCGAAGAAACCGAAAAGGCCCGCCAGCAGCATCATGCCAAAGCGCAGGAGGCGGATGGCCAGGGACATGGTGTAGAGCGGAATGATGAAGGACGAGATGGCAGTAAGTGAGACCACAATCACCATGACGGGAGAGACCAGGCTTGCCCGAACGGCGGCATCCCCAATCACCAGGGCGCCCACGATGGAGATGGCCTGGCCCACCACCTTGGGCAGCCGCACGCCGGCCTCACGCAGCGCTTC
>ENA-OWPA01001237-OWPA01001237.1-bioreactor-metagenome-genome-assembly--contig:-NODE-1237-length-18388-cov-3.406477_pt1 | contig 18388 bp, 16 predicted proteins | sample MGYA00238139_ERZ651803 | MGnify/ENA primary metagenome ERZ651803 (study PRJEB26909, sample SAMN07631231) | bioreactor metagenome | isolation source: Switchgrass digestor | place: USA: Dartmouth... | reverse complement strand
CCTTGGCTATTCCCTCGTACTCAGTATTTTTAAATATTATTTTTACTTTTCTGCCAAGAGTAATGGAGTTTTCCCGCCATTTTTCAATGATTTCTTCTGTATTGCCTTTTTTCATAATTTCATACTGTTTTTCTAGTTCAAGCAATACATTTTTTATTATATCACTTCTTCTTATATTTGACACAAGCATATTATTCTCATCCATATACGCTTTTAAAGAAATTGCCGTACTTCTCAGTTCTTCCGGGAAGTCCTCCTTTTTCTGATTTACGTTAAGTCCTATGCCTAATACCAGGTAATTGACTCTGTCCATCTCAGTACTCATTTCAGTCAATATACCGCACACCTTTTTCCCGCCAATTATTATATCGTTAGGCCATTTTATTCCTGCTTCAACTCCTGTAACACGTTTTAATGCATCTACAACCGCAACCGAAGCCGCAAGAGTCATAACCTGAACGTCCTCCGGAGCAATAGCCGGCCTGAGCACTACAGACATCCATATTCCACTGCCTTCCTTTGACTCCCAGCTTCTGCCCATTCTTCCCCTTCCGGAAGTCTGAGTGTCCGCCACAATCACAGTTCCTTCTTCACAGCCTTCTTGTGCTGCTTTTTTTGCGTAATTATTTGTTGAATCAATACTTTTAAAATAGCATATTCTATTTCCAATAATATTTGTATTAAGACTGTACCCTATCTCAAATTCATTTAATATATCCGGTGATGATTCAAGTTTATATCCCCTTTTGGATACAGATTCTATAACATACCCTTCTTTTTTCAATTCATTTATACACTTCCAAACGGCAGTCCTTGAAACTCCCAGGATTTCACTCAGCCTCTCTCCGGAAACATATTCCATACTATTTTCTTTTAGTATCTGTAATATCTTGTATTTCATACTTTCACCCTGCTTAATCATATTTGAAAAGACTATCCATTTCCGGGATTTTTATTGTGTATCTTTTGCTACCAGACACGTCAAAAAACACTGCAACTCTGTTTTCTACATCTTCCACTTTTTTTAATTTGCCTACCTCCGTAAGCTTGCTGTAAAAGCAATAGAGCATAGCATCGATAAAAGCTATATGTTCCTCCTGATATGCCTCCATAATATTATTTAGATACAGCTCTTCAGAGTTATCAAACAAAAGCGGGGGTCCTAATTTTTCTCCTAACAAACTTATGTTTTCTCCTATTACAGTGGATGTGACAAGACATTCAGGCAGCCTGTAAAAACCAAAAACGTAATCCTCAACAGGCATTATTGATGCATAGTACAATTCCATGGCAGCAGGATTCGAAAGTCCCATGCGGTAAAGATAGCTGTCAGCAACAAAACAATACTTGGGCAATATTTCAAGCTTTACACATCTATATCTGGCTGACGTGTATTTTTCCATATCATCTTTTGGATTTAAAAATGCCGTAAGGCATTTTCTGCTTTCACCATCTATCATCACTTCCTTATCGAACCATTTTGAAAGCTTCAAACCGCACTGTACTGCATTTTCAACTTCCTCATTAGGTACGTAATAATATACTTCCACCATAAAATCACCCCCACATCTCTGCATAGGATATAGTTCTCTTATCATAAAGGACTGCTTTTGGCTCAGAATTGTCATAGCCGCCTTTACATAACAGGCGTTTATAAATTATCCGGAACATTATCATTATCAGAAATATTATCATTATCTGACATATCAGAATTTATTATATTATGTAAACTTCCATAGTGTTTTACTCCATCCCTGTCACTACACCTGTTTATCAATTCGTCAATATTCATATCCATTATGTCTTTACCATCCAGAATTTCCGACAAAGGTATAAGCACAAATGCCCGTTCAAACATTCTCGGATGAGGAATTACAAGTTGAGGCAATTCAAGACGCAAGTCTTCAAAAAGGAGTATGTCAAGGTCTATAGTTCTTGGCCCCCAACGGACTATTCTTTTCCTTCCAAGCAAATTTTCTATATGCTGCAATCTGTCAAGCAATTTCAAAGGTTCAAGTCCTGTAATAATACAAATTACCATGTTCAGAAATCTGTCCTGCTGGGTATTGCCCACAGGTTCAGTCTCATAGATATCCGACATCCTGATAATCTCCGTATCAGGTATCATGGAAATATGCTTAATTGCGTCAAAAATATACTTTTCCCTTTTTCCAATGTTAGAGCCCAGTCCAATAAAAACTTTATTTTTCATGTCTTCTTCTCTTCAATTCCACTCCCATCCAGTCGAATTCTCCGTCAATTGGAGCTTCAGGTTTTTTTACGACTACAGTAATCTCCTGTATCATTGGGAATTTCGACAGCATTTCCCGGGAAATGCTGCCGGCTAATTTTTCAATAAGTCGAAATTTATTATTTTCTACAATATTTTTTACTATATCGTATGCTTTGGAATAATCTACAGAATCGCTAAGTTCATCACTTTTTGAAGCATCTTCAAGGTCTGCCAGCATTTCAATATCTATAATAAAATTCTGACCTTTTTCTCTTTCTTCAGGAAATACTCCATGATATCCAAAAAAACTCATATTCCTCATTATAATTTTATCCACTGTAAAATCCTCCACCTTAAAGAAAAGATGGGCCCAATAAATTATAAGCCCCGTACTATGGCATCGCTCATCTTTGCCACCAATGCCATCTCTTTTACATCATGCACACGTACAACATCAACTCCACTTGCAATTCCAAGCGCTACGGTAGCAGCAGTTCCTTCCATTCGTTTATCCACAGGCAATCCCAGTACATTTCCAATCATGGATTTTCTGGATGTGCCTAAAAGAACAGGCTTGCACAAGGATTTCAGCTCACTTAACCTTCTCATGGTTTCCAGGTTTTGTTCAAAAGTTTTACCAAAACCTATGCCTGGGTCTATCATAATACTGTTCTTTTTTATACCAGCTTTTTCAGCAATTTCAATGCTTTTTCTCAAGAAACTTACAATATCTTCCATAAGATTATTATAAACTTTTTCATCCTGATTATGCATTAATATAACGGCAGCACCATATTTTGAGACTGTTTCCGCCATAAGAGGATCCCTTTGGAGTCCCCAGATATCATTAACGATATGAGCCCCTGCCTGCAGAGCCTTCTCTGCTACAGGCGCCTTATATGTATCTATGGATATAGGAACGTCCGTCTCTTTCACCAGACGCTCTATAACTGGAACCACCCTGTCTATTTCCTCAGAAACATCAACAGGCGTATACCCTGGCCTTGTCGACTCTCCTCCGACATCTATAATATGGGCACCTTCCATTATCATTTCCTTAGCCCTGTTGACTGCATCATCAATAGTTTTATAGCTGCCACCATCTGAGAAGGAATCAGGTGTAATATTCAATATACCCATGATATATGTCTTTTTACCAATTGGAAGCTTGTATTTTCCACACTCAAAAAACGTCGGTTTCGTATCTGAAGTCCTTGTCTCAGCCATATCTTATTTCCTTTCAAAAAATCCTCTCTTTTTATTATTTTATCTATTTCCCAAAAAGCATAATAAACTGCACAATCTGTTTACAGCCTTTGAGAAAATTACTTTCATTACTTCTTATGTTGCAATCTTGCAGGATTTATTCTACAAGTCTCAACACAGCACTAATTGTTTACATTATTTATTCAACGATTTTTTATAAATATTTAAAATATCATCATATGTAACAGGTTTTAAATTGTAATTGACGCTCTTATGCTTTTCAGACTGCCTGGAAAACTTTTCGTACTCATCCTCACTTAATTTTAGGTCATTTACAATCAGCCTGTCCATGACTTTTTCAAATTCGTCCAAATCTCTTATTTTAAGCGCGCTTAATATATTATTTATCTTTTCAGTCTGGCAATCGTAATTAAACTTAAGATATTCTGTCATAAGAAGTCCGTTAGCTTTCCCATGGTGTACATCTTTGAAGTATGTAAGGGGATATCCCATTCCATGTACTATACTTGTACCTGTCTGAGATATTACCATTCCGGCCAGCATTGATGAATATAAAAGCTTTTCCCTCATATCCATATCGAAATCATTATTCACAAGATTTTCTATGCAGCTGCCAAACACCGAAATGGACTCCAATGCTAAAGCATCGCTCAAAGGAGTGCTTCTTTTAGTCAGGTATCCCTCTACAGCATGTGAAAGAGCATCTATTGCTGTGTTTACAGTAGTGTCACGGCTCATGCTTGTAGTATATCTTGCGTCAAGGAATGCAACTTTCGGAAATGTCTGATCATTTCCAAAACTCATTTTAGTTTCAATATCCGGACGTGTAAGTATGGAATAAGGAGTCACCTCACTGCCGGTACCGGCTGTAGTCGGTATTGCCAAAATAGGAAGCGGCTGAATTGGGAAGCTGTTTTTATAGAGTTCTATAGGCTGCATATCATTTACTGCCAGAACAGCAATAGCCTTAGAGGCATCCAGTGGTGAGCCTCCCCCTATACCTATAATAAAGTCAGCATTAAATTCACGGGCAGCCCTGCCTCCCGCCTCAACGTTCTCAAGGGACGGATTGTTTTCCACCTTGTCGAATACATAATAATCTATAGACAGCTCATCAAGCACGCTTACAACGTCATCAAGAGCTCCGCTTGCTTTTCCCGAGTATCTGCCTGTTACTATCATGCAGCGGGTTCCTGCAGCAGCAATTTCCTCCTTATTGCTTTTTACACAATCTGTACCGAAGTATGTTTTGGTTCCCAACCGAAATTTAAACTGCATTCTATCACCTCATCATATTTTAGGTTAACTTGTCCTCTTCGAAAAGTATACGATATTTTCCCATACATAAAAAGCATAACATATTTCCGGATATTGAGTTATAGTCCGTACATAGCTGGTTATTATAATATTATAATATATGTAATTCTTGATTTAAAGAATCCGGGATTTGCTTTTGTTATTCCTTTACTGTAACAATTGTTATGACAATATAAAAAACTTTCGTAAATTTGTTGAATTATGCCAAAAAAAATGCATAAATTTTATATTTTATTGATGATGAATTACTGGAATAAATATATTAAAATTTTTTATGATTCATTATAATCATTTTGGAGACATGGCATATGGTGAATCTCTTTAATTTAAATACTTTAGAATTACAGTCATTGGTTCAATACAAGGAAGTTCTTGAAGAGGGCAAAAAGTTTCCTAAGGGCTTCTGGTTAAAGGAAAGTAACATGGACGGTGTAAAACCGGTTTGTAAGATATTAACTCGTTACTGTCTGGAAAATATAGCCCGTATTGAGCCATGTGATTTGCCTAAATACAACTTAAAACAAATAAAGTCAATACTGGTACGCTATAAGCTCTTTGGCATGATACAAGCCGTTTTTAAACATGATATACTTGCCGTTATCAAAAATGCATATCCTGAAGAGTTTAACAAAAGGGAACTCAAGGAATGGATGTGGAGCAAACACGGCATTTGGCAAGATGACAAAGCTGTAATTGAAGCCGTACAGGATATGATATATAAAGAAGGTATAAGAAGAGTTGAGGATATACCTTTGTTTGACTGGAAAAAAAGACTTTTAAAACATGGTATATACAATGTGCTTTCGCGTTTTAATTGGTCTATATATAAACTGTTTAATTTTGTCTATCCAGGGAGATTTCATCCCGCAGATTTTAAATATAAGGCAAAATGGGTTGCATCTGAATCTCTCGAAAATGCATATTACTGCATGAAAAAAGCATTTAAGAAAAACAAATACACTAAAGATGATATACTCATGCTGGGTACCGCCGATTTTCGCAAGCTTGGCCTGGCAGGTATGCTTATTTCCCTCTTTGATTCATCTACTCTTAAGGCAAAGGAGTACTATTTCTATAAAACAATTGACAATAGCGATAATCAGAAGGAAATAAGCAAAGAGATTAAATCTCTTATAGAAAAAAAGAAAGACGATCAGATCAGGAGAAGACTTAAACAAGTCGCTGCAGGAAAATATATTTATAATCTTCATAAAAACTCTACGCTATATAGTTACATTAAACGCCATGCAAAGCAGCGAAATATGACCATCGATGAATTTGTGTCAAGTTATGGATTTGTTTACAAAAGTGCAAGAAAAGATGTCCCTGAGATATCAAAGGATGATGTATGGCGTCTCAGAAAACAGGGATTGACCTATGTGGAAATTGCAAGAAAATTGGACAGCAATCCTACTACCATAACCGCAATATGCAACAAGTATTTTGGGGGTGACCCCCTTATTCCCAGGCCTATTGAAGATTATATAATGGTGCAGGAACTAATGGATAAATACCACATAGATCATAAAACCATAATGAAGCTGGTGCGCCAAAACGGCTTTGAAAACCATACAACCATCAGGTTCCGCTATTTAAAAAAATCAGAAATTATTCCTGCCATAAAAAAATATATTCAAGAAAGCAAGCAGCATCAATCCATGATAAAGAGATATGCTTCCCGGCAGGAAGCATAATAGCTCTAATGTGAGTTAATTAACGCCATAGCCTCTGCCCTGGTTTTGGCATCCGTTCTCATGCTGCCTCTTAATGCTGATGTAATTGTCTTTGAACCAGGCTTTTTTATTCCACGCATGGTCATGCAAAGGTGCTCTGCCTCTACAACCACTGCCAATCCCATAGGGTCTATTGATTCATTTATAATATCTGCAACTTCACTAGTCAGCCTTTCCTGTAATTGCGGCTTTTTGGCAACAGTATCAACAATTCGCGCAAGTTTGCTTAACCCAAATATTCTTCCTTTCTTTGGAATGTATACAACATGTGCAACGCCTATAAAAGGAAGCAAGTGGTGTTCACACACAGAATAAAGAGGTATATCTTTCACCATTATCATTTCCTGATGATCATCTTCATGGAATATTTTAATGTCCTCCCTGGGGTCCCGGTGTAGCCCTGCAAATATTTCCTCACACATTCTGGCTACCCTGTCAGGCGTCTCCCTCAGGCCTTCCCTGTCAGGATCGTCCCCTATGGCAATTAATATCTCCCTCACCGCTTTTTTAACTCTTTCTTTATCTATCATTAATTTCACCCCACAATTTCATAATTCAGTATACATGCATTCTTAATCAACAAACATGTAAAATGTGTGAACTTTTTTCCATATCTTCAAAATAGTTTTCTGAATGTTTCCTGCATGTTTCTATACGTTTCCTATATTTTCAAAATAATTATTAAGATACTTATTACAATATTTTCTTATAATATCATTTTGAAATACCATTTACAATATCCCTTATTATTTTAACCCGCCGTTTCTTCAATCTGCGAAGCAGGCTGCTCAGAGTTTTTGCTTAACTCTTCCCTGAACTTTTCAATGAATTCAACAGCGGGCTCGAACTCTTCATAAAACATCACAATCAGATCACCGGGCCTGGCAGTAACCAGTGCTTTTTTCAGCGCTTCAAGTTCTGAATATATTACTTCAATATTCTCCTTTTCAAATCCGGTACTTACAATGGCATTGTACAAAATGTCTGCTACCTCGCCCATTGCTCTGCTTCTTAGTTCATTGTCCTCTTTAATGTATACTTTTTCGAACACATTGCTGCACATCCTGCCCACTTCCTCTATACTTCTTTGAAGTCTGTCACCCGGCATTCCTATTATTCCTACCAATCTTTTCGCATTTATTTTTTGTATGAATTTAATAACAGCTCTGTATCCCGCAGGATTGTGCCCATAATCAAGCATTACTTTAAAATCTCCCATGTCAAAAATGTTGAATCTTCCCGGATTACTCTTCACATCCGGCATAAAAGTTTTAAGTCCCTTTTTAATAACATTAAAGGGCACTTTCAGTGCAAACAATGCTGATATTGCAGCCAGTGAATTTTCAATATTGCATTCTGCTATTCCACCCATAGTTATCGGAATGTCTTTTAGCTTAATCAACGGGAAAGCTTTTGTTCCGTCATACACATAAATAGTATCACCTTTTACATATACTGCTTTTTCGTTGGATTTCAACTGTCCCAGTATAAGAGGGTTGTTTCTGTCTCTTGAAAAAAGTATAACCTTGCATTTTACTCTTTCCAGCACATATCCCGTCATTTCATCATCTGCATTCAAAACTGCGTATCCATCAGGTTTTACCGCCTCAACAACCAGAGATTTTACAAAAGCCAGATCCTGTATCGAATTTAAATTATCCAGTCCAATATGATCTTCACTTATATTGACAATAACGCCAACATCAGCGACATCGTATCCAAGTCCTTTTCTTACAATACCTCCTCTGGCGGTTTCAAGAACCGCTGCCTCAACATTCCTGTTTGAAAGTACAATTCTAGCGCTTGTAGGCCCTGTATTGTCACCTTTTAATATACATTCATTTCCTATATAAATTCCACTTGTGGATGTCATACCTACTATTTTCCCGTCAAGGCTCAATACGTGTTTTATAAGCCTCGTTGTTGTGGTCTTTCCATTTGTTCCTGTGATGGATACAATAGGAATTCTGGATGGAGTACCTTCAGGAAACAGCATATCCAATATATCTGAGGCCACATTAATGGGGTTACCTTCAGTAGGGCGCAGATGCATCCTGAGTCCAGGTGCAGCATTTACCTCAATAACGGCACCATTTTCACCATCTATGGGCTTTGAAATGTCTTTGGCAGTAATATCAATACCTGCAATATCCAGCCCCACTATTTTCGCAGCTTTTACCGCCAGAAAACTGTTGTATGGATGAATTTCTGAGGTACATTCTCTTGCTGTTCCACCGGTACTTAAGTTTCCGTTTTCCCTTAAAAATACCACCTCACCTACTTCAGGAACATAATTTTCATACATACCTTTTTTAGCTAATACACTTTTTGCTATATCGTCCAGTCTTATTTTCGTAAGAAACGTCTCATGTCCGTCACCCCTAAGCTCGTTTGCGTTTTCTATTTCCACAAGTTCCTTTATGGTGTGTATACCATCTCCAATCACTGTAGGAGCCTTTCTCTCTGCCACCGCAGAGACTTTTCCTCCTACCACAAGAACTCTGTAATCTTTACCTGTCACAAACTTTTCTACGATGACGGCTTTACTGAATTTTATTGCTTCTTTAAATGCAATTCTTACCTGTTCTTCATTTCGAATATCAAGAGAAACACCTTTTCCCTGGTTTCCATCACAAGGTTTTACAACTACAGGAAAGCCAATTTCTCTTGCTGCCTCCACCGCAGCTTCTTCCATATATACAACTTCACCGTGGGGGACCGGAATATCGTGCCAGGAAAGCAGCTCCTTAGTCAGAGTCTTATTGCAGGCAATATCTACTGACACACAGCTTGGTGTATCAGTCATGGAAGCCTCCACCATTTTCAAATATTTACCATAACCAAGCTGCATAACTGTGTCATTTGCATACCGTATTACCGGTATGCCTCTTTTTATTGCCTCGTCGTAAATTGACTTTGTGCTTGGACCCATATCCGTCTGTGCCGCAATTTGTTTCAGATTATATATTATTTTCTCTACATCAGGTTCATTTCCATAGGCCAGATCCGAAACTATCTTTACTGCAGCTTTACCGCACTCTATAGCACTTTTTTCGTTATGATACTGAAATATTATATAGTAAAGAGAAGGTTCACTTATTATACGTGTTTTTCCATAGTTTACGCTATAGCCAAGAATATTTTGCAATTCCAATGTGAGGTGTTCAATTACATGACCTAAATAAGTACCTTCATACAGCCTTTCGACAAATCCTCCTTCATAACCTAAAGAACAATAATGCTTTTTTAATCCTGGAAAGTATTTTAACAGTTTTTCATTGAAGTCTTTCAGCTGACTTGTGGGTTTATCGTGCAGATCGCCAATATCAATAACCATTTTGATAACCGGTTTATGGCTGAAAATATTTCTGCCCGAAAATGTTTGTATACTGTAAATATTCACTTTATACCCTCCATTTATAATAACAGTCACTTTTCACAGTTTTATATTCAATTCAAATGCAGTGCTTCCCGCTTCAAACTGATGTTGGCAAAGTTATTGTTTTATACGCAATACTTCTCTCTTCTTCATTTCATATCCATAGCCTTCAGGCAGCACATGAAGTGTAATGTTGGTAATTGCAAGAATTTCATCAGGTTTAAGCTCCGAAACATTTGAGCTTTTTATAGACTGTCCGTCAATTATTGTAACTGCATTTGTTCCTATCACCTCAAAATGCGCATCTGGGTACATTATTATGGCAGTATCTTCATCTATTCCGATTCCCAGCATATATGGATTTTCTGCTACTCCGCACAATAGCCTCCCTATCCTGCCTCTCTGTGCGAAATGCTGATCAATAATTGCGTCTTCCAACAAACCTAAACCCGGAGCCATTTTTAGAGTACATTTTCTGGCGGGATCATTATCTGTGCCATTGACTATCATAGTGTTGCTCATTGCAGAAGCTCCTGCGCTGGTTCCTATGATAGCCACACCATTGCTGTATGCCTCCTTTATGGTGGAGTATACTTTCGTACCCCCAAGAATGCTTGTTATTCTTAATTGATCGCCTCCGGTCATAAAAATGCCGGTAGCATTTTTTATTATTTCAACATTGCTGTCATTGTTTGCATCGTCACGGGTATTTATGTTAAGTATTTTTACCTCAGAAGCTCCGAGTCTTGTGAAAATCTTCTTATACTCAGCTCCCACATCCTCAGGTTTTTCTGTAGCTGTTGTCAGTACTACAAGATTTGCTTTATCTCTTCCTATTATCTCTACAACTTTTTTAAGTATTTTGCTTTCACCATATTTATCTTCTGCTCCGCCAATAATTATCAGGTTACCTTTTACTATTTCATGTTCCATTCAATTCCTCCAAAGTAATTTATCTAACGTATAAAACTAATGATTTCATAATTTTTATATTTTTATACTTTTGCATTTTTAAACATGGTAAAAAATGAATTTAAGTTACCTTAAACACAGCAAACTTAACCTATTGTGCCTACATCTGCAGTGTTTCTTAACTATCCGTCACAATAGGTTAAGTTAAAAGCTTTATATTCCATTAACTATGAAAAGGCAAGGAAACTGCATCCCTTGCCTTGGACAATCAATTCAAATTATTATCCAAGTTATAAAATCCATTTGCTTATATTCCCAGATACAGCCTTACATAATTCCGTATTACGTCTCCAAAAATTAAACCTATTCCCATAAGTAATATACTTGCAACAATAACAGGCAACCCTGCTCTGCTGCCGCTTTTAGATGCCAGTACACCTGTTACCACACCTATCAAACCAAAAACAAAAGGATATATAACCAATGACAATATGGCACAAATCCATCCCACTGCAATTAATAAAGCATTATATTTTCCGGCAGTGTACTGTTCATTGTGGGTTCCGTTTATATCGTCCATAAGAATTATCACCCCGTTTTATTATTGTCCTAAAACTGCGGCTATATACTATGCATATCCCTGTCATTTCTCAAACCGTCCTTTTTTTAGTACCAATCCTTTGTCGGCAAGGAGTTCTCCTGCTATAAAAACTTTATCAAGGCTCAGGTCATTTTTATTAAAAACAACAATATCAGCATCGCTTCCCTGCATCAGTTTACCTTTTGCAGGATAGAGCTTTAAAATTTTCGCAACATTTGAAGTCACCGTCTTCAGCACCTTTTCCATGGGCAAATGTTTTTTAATTATGCAGTCTCTTATATCATCAAGAAGTTGAGACACTTTTCCCACGCCGTTGTTGAATTTACTCCCCGCACTGCCGTTTCCGTCTGAAGACACTGTTATATTGTCCATATTTATGCCTTTCTTCATCAGAATCTCCATGGCATCAGGTACACTATAACCCTCTCCGGTAATCTCTCCTGCTGTCAAATCCACATTTCCTCCATTCATGGCATAACGCAGTGCTTCATTGAAAAGTTTTCTGTTTCTGTTCAGATGAGTAGGGACAAACATTTCAGGAGGAAAATCAGTCTCTTCAAGGAGCTGGAATAAAGGATTTAACCCGTCTTTACCATCTCCGACATGGATATGCACTACACCTGCCTTATCTCCAAGCATACCCCCGATTAGAGTTTCAGAAGCAAGTTCCTTTAACTGAGCGATGCTTGGATATGAAGACCTGTAATCAGAAATTGCAATTTCGCCAACTCCTATCACCTTATCTATAAAAGTTATGTCCCATTCCACTTTCCCTGTAAGAGTTACTGTTGGAACGCTATAGTTTCCTGTATATATAAAAGTGTTGATTCCCTCTTTCTGAAGGGCCCTGGCTTTAGCAAGCAGTGATGCAATACTCCTTGTCACCCCATCAGCTCCCAATACCCCGACAAGGGTTGTGACTCCCGCTCGAACTATGTCTCTTAACATTAATTCAGGTATTCTGCTCTCAGGACCTTGCTCTCCACCACCACCTATAATATGAACATGCTGATCAATAAAACCCTGACAGATATATTTATCACTGCAATCAATTACATCTATCTCAAAAGAAGTTGGCAAAAAGTCAATGTTATTCTCTATTGCAGCTATTTTCCCGCCTATTATCAACAAATCTCTGTTTCCGCATTCTTCAGGGCAGAAACAATAGCCGTTTTTTAATAATTTTATTCCCAACATGAAATCACCACATGATTTAATATTAACTTTAATTCCGCTTTGCAACATAACATTTATCCTTATATAGGATGCTTATTAAAGCGCTTTTTATGTAACTGCCATTATTTACATAAACAAAGCTGGCTCTCAGGCTATGAAGGAATTCTTACTACTGATGAGGACTTCCTTTGCGCAATCAAACTAAAGTGTAGTATAAATTGACTTAGATTTACATAAATGTTATTATATAATTTGAAAAATTGCTTTAAGTTTGTTAAACTAGGGTTTATTATTATTAATGCAGCAAACATGAAATTTATATTAATTGAAAGGTGATAGTAATGGTAGCAAATTTCAACACATTAACATCTAAGCAAAAAAAAGTCTACGCAGCAATAGAAGCATACATTAAAGCAAACAATATACCTCCCACAGTAAGGGAACTTGGTGAAATGATTGGTGAGAAAACTCCCGGTGCTGTTCAAGGCATCTTAAGCCGACTTGAACAAAAAGGTGTGATAAAAAGGCAGATCGGAATGGCTCGATCAATTCAGCTTGTCCACCCTGAAGATACACTTTATGCAGATCCGGTTTACATACCTCAAATCAAAAGGATAAGTCCAAGAAATGTGGACAACCTGTTAAATATATATAATATAATTAAATACCAGCCTGTATCTCCTGATATTGCAAAAACTGCTGATGGTCACTTCCTGATACAGTGTCCGGACGAAAGTCTTGATAAAAGCGGAATTAAGTATGAAGATCTTTTATTGATAAATACAGATTGCGATATAAATGACGGTGATATTGTAATATTGATTTATGATAATCATGTCCTTCTTCGTTATTATTATAAAAACGAAAATGAAAATCTTATAACATTAAAAGCAGATTCAAATCTCCTTGACAAAGAAGAATTTGAGAAAGGAGAAATCCAAATTATAGGAAAACTTGTCGGAAGATTCTGCAAATATTAATGGTAAGTTTATGCTGCTACATTTATGTAGCAATCCAAAAAGAATGTGTACCATAATCTGCTTTAAGCAGACATTGGTAATAGTGACAGTTAGAATTTGGCTATTGGCAATTTGCCGGTAGCCTTTTTCTTATTCACAGCACATTTGAAGTCATTATTATGATTTAGGTTATTGTTATGATTTAGTCCAATCTTTCTCGATATTTTATATCTTGCTTTATATCCTGAGCGACATTTTATATATGCTCTCATAGGCAGCATACAAAACAGACAGCAGATTAGTTTAAACCAACCCACTGTCTGCCTTCTGTTACAAACTTTTATTTATCCCTCTGCATGCTTAATCTTACTACATGTATTTATCCTGCTGTACGTTGACTTAAATATTCAATGCAATTTCTCAGTAATATGTTCCGTTAATTACACTTTTGTCTGGAAAGCAAATTATATAATACCTGTGCCATTTCCGCTCTGGTGGTAATAGCACCCGGTGTGAGCCTGTTATTATCTCCTGTAATTGAGAGTATTGCTCAGGTTATGTCAAGAGACGATAGCAAATACAGCTATCTGATAAAAGAAACCTAAAAGTGTATTCAGGATAATTATTACAAGAATGTAAGTCTTCAAACCAAGACAGACCATATACATATAAATAGCAACCTATCCAAGTCGGTTATATAAGAAGGAAACAGTCTAATCCATCATGGATGCTATAAACAAATATCGAATCAATACTGCAAGAAACTCTTGATGGCCCCTGCATACTTTACTCACGTTTTTACCAATTTAACAGTCCTTATAAAAAAACCAGTAGAAAATCATGTCTGACTTTCTACTGGTAAAATATTTCGATTTCTTATTAATTTAATCTTGCTCTTTATTCTATACTATTATTTACTGCATATTGACTATTATCTTCTGACAACTTATTTAAACTCAGCACGATGCAGATAGAATATTCCTACAGGGCTGAAATACCATCCTTCAAGATTATCAGGATACATAACTGTCTTAGTGTAATAGTATACCGGCAATATAGGCATTTCTTCCATCAATATCTGCTCAGCTTTGTGCATTGCCTCATATCTTTCATTCTGATCGTCAGATTTAAGAGCTTTGTTTATAAGTTCATCATATTGTGCGTTTTTCCAGCCAGCTGTGTTGTTACCGCTGTTAGACAGCCACATATCCATGAAGGACATAGGATCTGCGTAGTCTGCTCCCCAACCATCTCTTGCGATATCAAAGTTATGCTTGTTTCTTTCCTCAACAAACACATTCCATTCCATGTTTGTGATTTTAACATTAACACCGAGGTTTTCCTTCCACATGTTCTGCACAGCTTCGGCAATCATTTTATGACCTTCGCTTGTATTGTATATAAGTTCTACTTCAGGGAAACCTTCACCATTGGGATATCCGGCTTCAGCAAGAAGTTTTCTTGCTTCTTCAACATTTGCAGTTTCTGGGAGATACGGTGATCCATATTTCTCTTCAGCTACAGCTCTGAAATCCTTTTGTCCGTCTGGCTCAGTCATTCCATACGGTACCCAGCCAATTGCCGGTTTCTGGTTTGCCATTGCTACTTTATCAATAATATACTGTCTGTCTATAGCCAATGCGAAAGCCTTTCTGACTCTGGCATCATCAAACGGTGCTCTTTGAGTGTTGAAATTATAGAAATAAGTAGTAAAATCAGGCAGTATTTCAGCTTTTCCTTCTGCAACAAGCCCTGGTATCGTATTGGGCGGCATATGAGCATAGTTTACATCAATCTCACCTGCTTCAGTTGCGCTGAGAGCCGCATCGTCATCATCCATCAATTTGAAACGGATTTCATTCAGTTTTATTTCGTCTTTATTCCAGTAGTTTTCGTTTTTAACAACTACAAGTTCATCCTGGTGTTTCCATTCCTTAAGTTTGAAAGCACCATTAGTTATATAAGTATCAGGACTCTGAGTCCATGCATCTCCATATTTCTCGATTATATCCTGTCTTACAGGCATTGTTACCATAAATCCTGCAAGTTCAAGGAAATAAGGCGCTTTAGCTGTAAGTTCAACTTCAAATGTCTTTTCATCAACAGCTTTAATAGCAACGTCTTCAACTTTTCCTGTACCTTCATTATATTCCTGTGCACCCTTTATGAGATAAAGAATGTATGAATATGGTGAAGCTGTCTCCGGGTTAAGCACCCTTTTCCAGGCATACTCAAAGTCATATGCTGTAACAGGTTGACCGTCTGACCATTTTGCATCTTCTCTCAGGTGGAATGTATATTTAGTCCCATCATCAGAAATATCCCAACTTTCAGCTACTCCAGGTTTAATGCCTCCTTGGCTGAGATCTGTCAGACCTTCAAAAAGATGAGAAATATATGTTCCTGCATCCAGTGTTTGGTTAATAGCCGGATCAATTGTTCCAGGTTCAGAACCAAATATTGCGGTAATTGTATCTTTTACATTTCCACCCTTGTTTTCTCCATCTTTTTTGGAACCATTATCATCTGTATTCTTGGCTCCGCAGCCTGCAAATATAGAGGCTACCATGACTGCTACAATTAAAGCAGCAATTAATCTCTTTTTCATTCTTTCTCCTCCTTATATAGTTTTTATAAATTAAAAAAGAATTAACTACCAATGCTCGCTTTCATCATTTCTCCTACTGCGATCTTGCGGGATTTATTTCCGAAAACCGCAATATGGCAAAAGGCAGAACATGGCAGTTAATGTGAAAGCAAAGCTTATATATTATTTAATTGGTCATAAGCCTTTAAAATATTTTGACCTGACCATTTATATCTCAAATATAGTATTTGTACTCACTTTTCTATTTATCATTTTTACTTACTTTTTCATTTGTCATAAAGGTGACATGCACACATATGACCTGGAGATATTTCCTTAAATTCCGGCTGAACTTCCTGGCAAATTTTGGTTGCATAAGGGCATCTTGTCCGGAATCTGCATCCTGATGGCGGGTCTATAGGACTTGGAACATCTCCTTCAAGGATTATCCTCTTTCTCTCTTTACTTACTTTAGGGTCAGCAATAGGTATAGCTGAAAGGAGAGCCTGCGTGTATGGATGAGCCGGTTTATCATACAATTCATCGCTTGGAGCAAGTTCAACCAGTTTTCCCAAATACATAACTCCCACCCTGTTGCTTATATGCTTTACCATGGACAAGTCATGCGCTATAAAAAGATACGTAAGTCCAAGAGAATTCTGTAAATCCTCAAGCATGTTTACTATCTGCGCTTGAATAGACACATCAAGAGCAGATATTGGCTCATCACAAACAATAAATTCAGGCTGAACAGCCAAAGCTCTGGCGATACCTACTCTCTGCCTTTGTCCTCCGCTGAATTCATGTGGATACCTGTTAGCATGCTCCTTACTAAGGCCTACCAGTTCGAGCAAATGATAAATCCTATCCTTTTTTTCATCACCTTTTGCCAGTTTGTGTATATCTATAGGTTCCCCAATAATATCACCAACTGTCATTCTAGGATTCAATGATGCATATGGATCCTGAAATATCATCTGCATTTTTTTCCTGTAAGGTTTCATACGAACTTTTGTTATGTCTGTTCCATCAAAAATAATTTGTCCTTTTGTCGGTTCATATAACCTCAATATAGTTCTTCCCGCCGTTGTCTTACCGCATCCACTTTCTCCAACAAGACCTAAAGTTTCGCCTTTCGCAATGGAAAAACTTACATCGTCAACAGCCTTGACAGCAGAATGTTGTTTGCCAAAAAGACCCTTACTGGTATAAAAATACTTAGAAAGATTCTTTACTTCGAGAATGTTAATATGCTTTTCCTTCATACTCACACCCCCTTGCTTTCAGCTTCATGAAGCCAGCAGGCTGCACCATGGCCGTTTTGCATTTCCTTGTAAATTGGCTTTTGAAGTTCACATATTGTCATGGCGCTGGAACACCTTCCCACAAAGGGGCATCCTTTTGGAGGATTAATCATATCCGGGGGCTGACCTTCTATTGGTTTTAACCTTTCATTCCCCATATTAAGACGCGGTATACACTTCAGCAGCCCCTTTGTATAGGGATGCTGAGGATTATAAAAAATATCCTCTGTAGTACCCTGTTCCACTATTGTGCCACCATACATAACAACTACTCTTTCGCATATATCAGCTACAAGTCCAAGATCATGAGTGATGAGTATGATAGACATATTAAGTTTTTCTTTAAGTTCCTTCATTAACTCAATAATCTGAGCCTGAATTGTAACATCTAAAGCTGTAGTCGGCTCATCCGCAATCAGCAGCTTTGGTTCACAGGACAGCGCCATTGCAATCATAACTCTCTGGCGCATACCTCCGCTGAACTCATGAGGATACTGTTTCAATCTCTTTTCTGGACTGGGTATTCCAACCAGTTTCAACAGTTCTATAGCCCTGAGCTTTGCTTCAGCCTTTTTAAGTTTTGTGTGTTTCATAATCGATTCCACTAACTGATTCCCTATGGTAAATACAGGGTTCAGAGATGTCATGGGATCCTGAAATATCATTCCTATTTCTTTTCCTCTTAAATCCTGCATCTGTTTGTCGGTTAGATCTTTTAAATTCTTGTTATCGAAAATAATGTTCCCACTCTCAATCATTCCATTTTCAGACAAAAGTCTCATAATGGACAGCATGGTAACACTCTTACCGCTCCCTGATTCGCCGACCACACCAACGGCCTCGCCTCTTCCGACACTGAATGAAACATTGTTGAGGGCGTATACTTTTCCTGCATATGTCCTGAAGGTAGTGTAAAGATTATTTATTTCAAGTAATTTATTCATATAAAGTTCACCTTTT
>ENA-OWPA01001234-OWPA01001234.1-bioreactor-metagenome-genome-assembly--contig:-NODE-1234-length-18497-cov-3.053963_pt1 | contig 18497 bp, 14 predicted proteins | sample MGYA00238139_ERZ651803 | MGnify/ENA primary metagenome ERZ651803 (study PRJEB26909, sample SAMN07631231) | bioreactor metagenome | isolation source: Switchgrass digestor | place: USA: Dartmouth... | reverse complement strand
AGTTATATGTCCCCATTCATCATGTTCATCGCTATCAACCAATACTACTTGTCCTGGAATCTTTCCTGGTAATATCCTTGGCGAAATACCATTTTCAGTAAGCTTATATCGCTTATATTCCTCATCCGTTACCGCTTCACTTCCAGAAATGTATCGTTCTATCTTAATTTTAGTAAAGTCAAAGGGCTTGACAGTAGTCATGGAATCAGCTAAGTGCTGATCGCTTACTAATAGTACTGGTATTTGGTATTTTTCTGCTATGTTAAAAGCCCTTGCTGTTTGATAAAATGCATCTTCCACATCTCTTAAAGCTATAACCATTCGTGGAAACTCTCCATGGCCTGCATGAATCATAAATCTCAAATCTGCTTGTTCAGTTCTAGTTGGGAATCCCGTTGCAGGCCCAGGCCTTTGGACATTTATAAGTACTACAGGAACTTCAATCATACCAGCAAGGCTTAAAGCTTCAACCATAAGGGCAAAGCCTCCACCAGAAGAACCAGTCATGGCTCTTACTCCTGCATAGGAAGCTCCTAAAGCCATGTTTAAAGCTGCAACTTCGTCTTCCACCTGATCTACAGCTATTCCAAAATCATCTGAATGAGCTGCCATGAAATTCAATACACCAGTAGATGGAGTCATAGGATAACCACAATAAAATTTACAACCAGCAGCAACAGCTCCTAATCCTACAGCTTGATTTCCGTTTATCAATATATTCTCATCTTCAGATGTACTTAATGAATATCTAGAATTGGCCAGATTATATCCTTCTTCTAAAGCTTTTATATTAATGTCTACTATGTTTTCATTGAACTCCTGTTTAACTACTTCAGCTGCTATATCCATTGGAAGTCCGAAATATTTGAGTATATAACCTAAGCCTACAGTATTTATAACCTTTGGGTTTTGTAGTCTTTTGAGTATATCCGATATTGAATCCTCAGTTAAAACTAATCCGTCCTCCACCAGTTTTGAAGTATGAATTTCTACAGTTTCTTTATCCATTGCAAAAATCACATGTACTCTTTCAGAGAAAGAATAGATTTTTCTGTCTGAAAATCTAATGTAGAAAAAATTATGACCTCCCCTTATTCTAGACATGTAATCGCTACAAGCATATACATTAAATCCGCAGCGCTTTAGCGTCTTTTCGAAGAGATGCGCAAAAGTATCCATGCCTTGTCCAGCTGCACCTCCCACAAGTACGCTATAATCCATATCCCAGCCCCCCTTTTTTTGAATTTTCTATTAATTAATTCTATACCCACATTCATTTTTTCCTAACCTATAACACTTAATATATGCGTATGGGATAATACATATGAAACGTGACAATAAAAAAAGAAAATCCATTAAATAAGGATTTTCTTAATTCTGAGAAATCAATCCTGATACACTTTTAACATCCAATACAAACAATATTCCCGCTCCAGGTTTATCAATATTAATTCTTTCCTTTATTGCTTCTACTATGGCATCAGTTTTAGTGTCTTCCGATAAGATCAATACAATTTCCTTTTCTGGTTCAATTTCTATATTAAACAGCTTTGCTTTTTCATGGACTCCTGCTCCTCTTCCATGTATTACAGTCCCTCCAGTTGCCCCTGCAGATTTAGCTGCATCAACCACTTCTTCTGACAACCCCTTATCTACTATTGTAAAAATAGCATCATGTCCCATATTCTCTCCCCCTTGCTTTTCAGGATTGGATATATATTCTAACCCTTTTATTCCCACAAGCCTTTTTATGGGCATAGAAAAAGCTATTCCGTGATTGGGTTTGTCTAAACTAAATTTCTCAGTAAGTTCTCTATGAAAAACTTCATCTAGTTCTTCATCTATAGCCATTATGAGTATCTCTTTTCTAGATTCGTCTAGTCCCAACAAATTTAAGAAATGGCTTCTTACGGTCCCTTTCCCTAAAAAGAAAGTTCCTCCTGTAGTTCCAAGTTTTTTACATTCTCTAAATACCTTTTCTCCCTTTCCCATATCAACAATTACCCAAAATAATGAGAATTTTTTATTCTCCAGTAGTGCCATCTATTTGAATCCCCTCCTTACGCGCTTTCACCTTAAACAAATATCCTACTGTTTGTATGGCTACTAATGGGGTCATGGCTACCATAGCTATAACTCCAAATCCATCTACCAATACATTAGCTGTGGGTATTGCATCAGCAGCTCCTTGAGCAAAAGCCAATACAAATGTAGCAGTCATTGGCCCTGATGCAACTCCTCCTGCATCAAAGGCTATGCCCACAAAAATTGGAGGAACTTTATGGCTCAAAAAAACTCCCAATGCAAATCCAGGCAACAAGAAATGCCATAATTTTAAACTTGGAAACATAATCCTCATCATGGACATGGAAACTGCAGCTGCAATTCCTATGGATAGAGCCATACGAATTACGGCCTTATTGATATATCCCGCAGTTACCTCTTCCACTTGCTCGGTCAATACATATACTGCTGGTTCTGCTAATACAACCACTAATCCCAATAGGAATCCAATAGCTGGTAGTAGCCATTTGTGTCCAAGACTAGCTATCTTATACCCCATTACTCTTCCAACTTCCATAAAACCTGCATTAACTCCAGTTAAAAATAAGACTAACCCTATATAAGTATACAACAGCCCTTTTAATATTTTATTCCTACTTCTCCTGCTAAGTCTAACCTTAAAAGCATTAATTACCAAAAACATTATAACAATAGGCATTAAAGTGGAGATAGACTCCTTCATTATATGAGGAAATTCTGATATATATGGTCCTAATACGCCTTCGTGGGGAACAAATGCTTCTGCTTGTCCTTGAATATTTGAAACTCTAGAGATTATGCTCATAAGCAGTACAGCGAGAATTGGCCCCGGAGATGCAACTCCAACTAATCCAAAGCTGTCCTCTTCTACAGTCTTACCTCCTTTAAGCTGGGATACTCCATATCCTAAAGCCAATATAAATGGAGTAGTCATAGCCCCAGTAGTAGCCCCTGAAGCATCCACTGAAATAGCCAAAAACTCTGCAGATACTTTTAACCCAAGAAGTAAGACAATAAAATATATTATAGTATACATCTTACTCAATGGTTTTTCAAATAAAATCCTCAATAAACCTAAAGCAACCATTATACCGACTCCAATGGAAACAACAATTAGTATTGCATAGGTTGATATGATCCCTCCAGAAGCTTTATTTACTTGATTGGCAAGTATAAGCAAATCAGGTTCTGCAACTGTTATCAAGAATCCTAACAAAAATCCAAATACTCCAACCATTGTTATCCTATTGCTTTTAGCAGTAATCTCTCCCATCAAATTTCCTATAGGAGTTATCCCTAAGTCTACACCAAATAGAAATATGCCTAGCCCGAGAATTACTAATAAGGATCCTATCAAAAATCTTGCCATCATATCTATTTCAATTGGAACTATTGTAAAATGTAATATGATCACTATTACGCTTATTGGCAATACAGACAGAGATACTTCCTTAAATTTTTCCTGCAATAAATTCAAATTTCTTCCTCCTTCCCATATTATTTCTAAAGGCTTCTCTGCTGATTAAAATTGAGAAAAAATAGAAGGGACAAAAACGCATATGTAATTAAAGAATGGCCTACTACATGAGCCAATTTACAACGAGATATTTACTGTAACATGATAATTATAACATAAATTAAACAAAATTTAAATAATTTTATTCATGAAACTTATAAGATGCACATTTTTATTCATTTGTAACAATAATTCGAAACATGAAAAAATGTCTAACTAATTCTGTTATCTAGTTAGACATTTTAAAAGCATATAAAATTCAATTTAATAATCCCCAAACAATAGTTATTACCCATTATTCTTATTATCTTTGTACATTGCTTCCTTCAATGTATGCCATGAAAGAGTAGCACACTTTACTCTTGCTGGCATATTAGAAATGCTCTTAAAGACCATTGCATCTTCAAGCACTTCCAGTTTACTATCATCAGTTATCTCTTTCTTTATCATAGATAAAAATATATCTGCAAGCTTTTCTGCTTCCTCTTTAGATTTACCCTTTATCAAATCAATCATAATTGATGTGGAAGCTTGTGATATTGCACAGCCGACTCCTGTAAAGGATGCATCTTCGATCACATCTCCATTACAAACTAATTCTAAAGTTATATCATCCCCACAACTGGGATTATGTCCTCTTTCAGTACAGTTTGCATGGCCTAGGTGTTTTTTGTTTTCACTGTTTTGGCTATGCTCTAATATTAGCTCTGTATACAATTGATTAAGATCCATAACCTAACCACTTCCTTACTTTTAAAAGACTATCTATGAATACATCTATTTCCTCTTTAGTATTATAAAAATACAAGCTTATCCTCGATGTAGCAGGAGCTTTTAAAAATTTCATAAGAGGCTGCGCACAATGGTGCCCTGCTCTTAATGCTACTCCATAGCTATCAACAATTGTTGAAACGTCATGAGGATGACATCCTTCAATTCCAAAAGATATTACTGCTCCTCTATTTTCTGAGTCCGTAGGCCCATATATCTTCACACAGGGCATTTCTTTTAATTTTGCCAAAGCATAAGCAGTCAATTCCTCTTCATATTTACTTATATTATCCAATCCGATTTCATTTAGATAATCAATAGCCTTAGCTAACCCTACAGCACCTTCCACATTTGGAGTACCCGCTTCGAATTTATGAGGAAGTTCCGCAAAAGTAGTGTTCTGTTCTTCCACATATTCTATCATATCGCCTCCCATTAAAAATGGGGGCATTCTTTCAAGGATTTTTTCCTTTCCATATATAACTCCTATCCCCATAGGTCCAAGCATCTTATGGCCTGAAAAAACTAGAAAATCTGCATCCAAATCTTGGACATCCACTTTCATATGAGGAATGCTTTGAGCTCCATCTATAATAGCTATAGCCCCTTTAGAATGAGCATATTCTACTATTTCCTTAACGGGATATATGGTTCCTAATACATTGGACATGTGGGCTATGGAAACTATTTTAGTTTTATCAGTTATTTTTGCTTTTACTTCTTCCATGGAAAGCCTGTAATCCCCATCTATATACATATATTTCAACTGAGCGCCTTTAAGCTTTGCAACCATTTGCCAAGGTACAATGTTGCTATGATGTTCTGAGATGCATACAACTATTTCATCCCCTCTTTCAATAAAATTCATGCCATAGGAATAAGCTATTAAATTCAATGATTCCGTTGCATTTCTAGTAAATACGATCTCTTTTGATGATCTCGCATTTATGAATTCTCTCACTTTTTCCCTAGCATTCTCATACATTTCAGTTGCCATTACTCCCAAATAATGAGCACCTCTGTGAGGATTTCCATTAAACTTGGTATAATAATCTCTCATAGCATCTACTACCTGTATTGGCTTATGAGTAGTAGCAGCATTATCTAAATATACTAAGGGCTTCCCATTGACTGTTTGAAAAAGAGTAGGAAAATCTTGGCGAATTTTTTCTACATTAAATTCTTTCATACATTACCCTCCATAATTAATCTATTGTGAATCTCCTTCCGAATAATATCCTTCACATCATCTGATGGAATTTTATCTATTATAGGATTAAAGGATGCTTCCACAATAAGCTTCATAGCTTCCCCTTTGTTAAATCCACGGCTCATCATGTAAAATAGCTTATCTTCGTCTACCTTTCCTGCACTGGCAGCATGCTCGCCACTAACATCATCTTCTGTACAAAGAAGTATTGGGACAGCATCAGATTTTACATCCTTATCAAATAGTATTACAGCTTCTTCTTCTCTGCCCTTTGATTTACTGGAACCTAGTTTAAAATCTATAGTCCCCTTAAATACTTTTTTAGCTCTATCTTTCAAAGCCCCTTTTATTTCCATGTTGCTTACGCTTCTTTTTCCAATATGGTTCATATAATAGCTCAAATCCATTTCTCGTTCCTTATCAACCAAATATATGGATTCAATATTCGATTGGCTTCCATCAGTTAAATTGCTTATGTAATTGGTTACAGATTTTTTACTACCAAATTCAACTTGAATGAAATCCACATTCGCATCCTTTTCCACAATAGCTACATTTGAATCAAAGTGGAAGGAATTATCGTTCATTCTCTGTATCTTTATAACCTTTACATAGGCGCCTTCTTTAGCATATACCTTTAAAGCTCCATTGTGAAAAGCATCAATATCTCCTATTGTTGAATAATCTATTATAAATGTAGCTCTGCTGTTTTCTTCTGCAATTATAATGTTGTTATCAATTACAACATCGTTATCATCATCCATTTTATATTCAACTATTATAGGCTTTTCTATAGTCATTGCCTTTGCCACATAAGCAAATATTCCTGAATTATTAAGATGTTCTGCCATCTGTACCATTTTTTTTGATACACCATATTCTATTTCACCACTTATATCATTCATAAACTGGTTAATAGAAACCACATTATTTATTCTTCCAATTAATATATTTTCATCTTTTAATTCATCAACATACTTTTTATTATAGTTCTTTATCTGTTTATCCATAGATTCATCTATTATCAGATGATTTACATTAAGCCACCTGTAAGTCCTCACAGGAAGCATATTCATCTGATCTTTAATCTGTATGCTCAAAGCTACCCCTCCTTATCCTATGGTTCCTTCAAGTTCTAGTTTGATTAAGTTGTTCATTTCCACAGCATACTCCAAAGGCAATTCCTTAGCTATAGGCTCAACAAACCCTCTTACTATCATAGCCCTAGCTTCCTCTTCACCGATTCCTCTGCTCATCAAATAAAAAATTGCTTCTTCACTAATGCGCCCAATTTTCGCCTCGTGTCCTATATCCACTTCATCATTTCTGATATCCAGTACTGGTATGGTATCTGATCTAGACTTATCATCAAGCATCAAGGATTCACAGGATACTGTAGCCTTTGAATGGTGAGCATTTGGAGTAATGGTAAGAGACCCTCTGTATACAGCAACTCCTCCATCCTTAGATATGGACTTGGTATTTATATTTGATGTGGTATAAGGTGCAGCGTGTACCACCTTAGCACCAGTGTCTAAGTATTGGCCCTTACCAGCAAAGGTAATACCAGTAAATTCAGCCCTTGCACCTTCACCTTTCAATATGCTCATTGGATACAACATGGATACTTTTGAGCCAAAGGACCCAGAAACCCACTCTATTGTTCCATTCTTTTCTACGACTGCCCTCTTCGTATTTAAGTTATACATGTTCTTTGACCAGTTCTCAATTGTACTATATCTCAATCTTGCTCCTTCTTTCACTATAAGTTCCACACACCCAGCATGAAGGTTATTCACTGAATATTTAGGAGCTGAACAGCCTTCAATAAAGTGCAAAAATGCACCTTCTTCAACTATAATAAGTGTATGTTCAAATTGGCCTGCTCCAGGAGCATTAGATCTAAAATAGGACTGCAAAGGTATATCTACCTTTACACCTTTAGGAACGTATACAAAAGAACCTCCTGACCACACAGCCCCATGAAGAGCTACAAACTTGTGGTCACTTGGTGGCACTACAGTCATAAAATATTTTCTTATTATATCTGGATATTCTTTCACTGCAGTTTCCATATCTACATATATGACTCCCTGATTAGCCAAATACCCTTTTAGGTTATGATACACCACTTCCGAATCGTATTGAGCACCTACTCCAGCGAGAGATTTATACTCCGCTTCTGGTATTCCTAGGCGGACAAAAGTATTCTTTATTTCCTCTGGCACATCTTCCCAACGGTATTTCATATCCGTATTAGGCTTTACATAAGTCACTATGTTGTCTATATCCAAATCATCCAGATTTGGCCCCCATGAAGGAATTTCCAGCTTATTATAGATTTCCAAGGAATTTAGTCGGAATTCAGTCATCCATTTTGGCTCACCTTTCCTTTTGGAGATGTCCATAACTATTTCTGAAGTTAACCCTTTTTTAGCTTTATAGCCATATTTTATTTCATCTTTAATATCATATATACTGCGATCCAAATCTTCTACATAAGTTTTTCTTTCCATACTCATTCCACCCTCTTTAATTTTTCAAAGCTGTAAAGCCTTCTTTTTCCACTATTTCTATTAAATTCTCATCACCACTTTTAACAATCTTTCCATCTATAAGGAAATGGACATAGTCTGGTTTCAAGTAATCCAATATGTTTCTATGATGAGTTATGATTATGATAGAGTTTTCATCATTTTTATATTGCTCAACACCTTTTGCAACTATTTTTACAGCATCTACATCAAGACCTGAGTCCGTTTCATCAAGTATTGCTAGCTTAGGATTTAATATGAGCAATTGTAGTATTTCGCTTTTCTTCTTCTCTCCTCCTGAAAATCCTTCGTTAAGATACCTTGATGCATATTCTTCCTTCATGCCCAATAAATCCATTTTTCCCCTTAATGCCTTTTTAAACTCCATTAATTTAATTGGCTTATCTTCTATGGCCATCTTGGCAGCACGTAGGAAGTTTTCAACAGTAACTCCTGGTATCTCTTCTGGATGTTGGAATGACATAAACAATCCCAATTTAGCTCTTTCATTTGTTTTTAAATCATTTATACATGTTCCTTGAAAAATAATTTCCCCTTCTGTTATCTCATATTTAGGATTCCCCATTAGTACATTGGCTAATGTGGATTTGCCTGCTCCATTTGGTCCCATTATTACATGTACTTCACCTTTATTAACCTCTAAATTTAATCCTTTCAATATCTCCTTATCTCCTGCTTTTACATGAAGATTATCTATAAATAAAAACTTATTATCCATAATCATTTCCCCTTTAATTCCTAGTATTTTAGTATACTTTAAACATAACATAATTTTATTGCGTTCGCAACTATTATTTATGTTTTTACCCCAAAAAAATAATGACAATAAAAAGAAAAACAAAAATGGTTTGCCAATTTTTTATAAATTTGCAAACCATTTTTTAAATATATTAAATTAACTGGATTATTATCTGATAATCTTTGCTACCATTCAAAGTCATCATTTTTACAGCAATCCTTGCCGCAAATCAAACACCTTTCATTATAAGCCATAGAATGTCCCATCTTTTTCAACAAATCAATAAAGACTTCGCTTTCTACACTGGTCAAGCTGTTTAACATCTTTTCTTCCCATTGATTCATAAGTCCCAACACTATTGACTTTACTTCCATGGCCTTTTCTGTTAAATATATTCTATTAATCCTTTTATCCTTCTTATCCTTTTTCCTTATTACATATCCTTCTTCTTCTAGCTTCCTAAGAGCTCTTGTAGTATTGGCTCCATCTATATTTAAGTAGGAGGATAGCTCTTCCTGACTTACTCCATCAAAATAGTAAAGCTCAAGTAAAAACATTATCTGTCCACTGCCTATATTATAATCCTTAAGGCCTTCAGATATATAGCTTAATTGCTGTCTATAAAAAACTGAAAACCATCTTCCAATATAATCATCTGGGCAATTTTTCAAAATATATCCCTCCAATTCGTTCCTCAAGTATATCATATAGGCACTATTTTAGCAATCCTTTTATATTAATTCCAATTTATATACATCAGTCCTTCTGTGTTTAAGTAATGGCAATTCATTCCTCACCTTTTCCACATAGTCAAAATCGATCTCCACTATTCGATAGCTTTCCTTTTCGTCCATTCTCTCTATTACATTTCCCCAAGGAGATACAACTATGGAATTAGCATAGGACACATAGGATGATTTTTCATCTCTAGCAGGAGCTACTCCTACAGTATAGACCTGATTGTCCAATGCTCTAGATCTGAACATTATCTCCCAATGGGCTGGACCTGTAGTCATATTAAAAGCAGCAGGAACTATGATTGCTTTAGCTCCCTTTTCAACTAATATTCTACCTACTTCAGGAAATCTGAAATCATAGCATATGGCAAGCCCAAACTTTCCAAACTCCGTTTCAAATACATTTAATTCACTCCCTGGAGATAAGGTATCTGACTCTTTAAAATATTGGCCTCCTTTCACATCTATATCGAATAGGTGCATCTTTCTATGTTTTCCAATTTTGTTGCCTTTCCTATCAAAAACAAAAGATGTGTTGTAAATCTTATCCCTTTCTCTTTCAGGAATGGAACCTGCCACCAAATATATGTTGTTCTCTCTAGCTAAATTAGATAGAATCTGATAAGTTTCTTCTCCTTCCTCTTCAGCATATATGGGAAAATTATCTGTATTATAAGGACAGTTAAACATCTCGGGCAAAACTGCAATATCTGCTCCTTCTTCAGCTAATTTAGTTATAAATTTCTTAGCAGTTTCAATATTTTTCATCTTCTCCTCTTGAATCCTCATCTGTATTAATCCAATTTTGACCTTATTCACAACTCTTACCTCCTTGTTTCTCAAACTCATATCCACTTAAAGCTAATAAAACTTGAGAGGGCAAATAGTATAGCCACATGGAAACGCTAGATATTCTATACATTATCCCATCTGTTTGACTAGCATATTTAAATATATTATACAATGCTACATTCATATCACATAGCAAAAACAAAACCATTCCAAAGGCTATCATAGCTCCATTTGGTTTAGGATAGAGGTTTTGTTTAAAAATAACTATGGATTTATGGACATTTACTATAAGACATATTCCATAACATAGACTAATAGGCAATATTAAATCCATTTTTACAAATCTATTTATGATAGCATAGACTAAAAACACTGTTCCAAATATTACAATATAATTTTTAATGGTACTTCTCTTATTTTTTACATTATATCTTATGGAATAGGTTACCTGTGCTACAGTAAATATGGATACACCAACAGCATAATGATCGTTTAATATTAAAAGAAAGAAATCCGCTATGACTGTTAAAAAAAGTCCAATCTGGAGCAATTTCACATCATGCTCATCAAAAGAGCTATTCCTAATCAACAAGGATAAAACAAAGCATAATATTATACATATATACTTTATATAATCTGATAATTGAAAATATCTGTGATTAAATAAGTCAATATATAGATAAGATAAATAAAACATAGTTATCAATACTAATACAATCTTAACCATACTTAATTTAGTCTCTATTTTTCTCAAACCAGCTCACTCCTGTAGCGATAGAAAACAAACACATAATATATACAAATGTTAATTCTGCTTTTTACTTCTCTTTATAAATATATCATATACTCAAAACTAATGATTGATTTTATTTTATTAAACCCATTATTAAACTATAATTGCTTACATTCTTGAAAAATTAGATTTTGTTTCTTTTTCTGTTATTTATATTTTCATCTGGAATAAGGAAAGCATCAATACTATTTGTAAGAGAAAACGCAAATATTATAGTTGTAGAAAGAAATGAAGAAAGAGAAATAGCATAAACAGTTAACAAAACTACATATTGAGCTATTATAATTAATATGCAGTTTTGTTTTGACAAACTTTTTTAAAAATTCCCCATATTGACTAATATGATTTTCTATGCTAACATCATTATTAGAAAAGGAGTGGACTATTAAAGTGGACGATTCACCTTATTCTGATCTGACTATCAATTTGTTCACATATATACGTTCTTTATGTAAACGCTTATACATAATTAGAAGGAGAATATAAAGGCACGTAACAATGGCTATTGGTTTCCAATTGCCTTTGTTTACGTGTCTTTTTTTTGCAATTATATCATAAACATCATATTATTATTTTAGGAGGTTGTTTGATTTGTCAGACGTGTCTATAGGATGGCAACTTTTACTACAAGTAATCTTAATTTTTTCTAACGCAATTTTTGCTTGTGCAGAAATTGCAGTATTATCATCCAATGAAAATAGATTGGAATGCATGAGAAAGGAAGGGAATAAACGTGCAACTAAGATATTGTATTTAATGGAAGAGCCTGCTCGCTTCCTTTCAACTATACAAGTAGGCATCACTTTTGCTGGCTTTCTTGCCAGTGCATTTGCTGCTGATAACTTTTCTGATATGATAGTAGACTGGATATTAAGTCTAGGAATTAATATCAGCCCAGCTACATTAAATACTATATCTGTTATATTAATAACTATAGTTCTATCATACTTTACCTTAGTATTTGGAGAATTAGTTCCAAAAAGGGTTGCCATGAAAAATCCAGAAAAAGTTTCATTGCTAATATCAGATTTAGTATTTTTCATGTCGAAGATATTTAAACCCTTAGTAGCACTTTTAACGAAATCAACTAATGGCGTTTTGCGCCTTATAGGAATAGATCCTTATGCAGACGAAGATAGTATTACAGAAGAAGATATCAGAATGCTAGTAGATCAAGGAAGTCAAAAAGGATCTATTAATCCAAATGAACAGGAAATGATACACAACATATTCGAATTCGATAACAAATATGCTGAGGACGTTATGACCCATAGAACTGAAGTAAGCTTACTTTGGTTAGAGGAAACTGAAGAAGATTGGGAAAAAACAATAAATGAAAGCAGGCATACCTATTATCCTGTTTGTCACGAGAGCGCAGATAACGTTATAGGAGTTTTAAATACTAAAGATTATTTCAGACTTAAAGATAAATCCAGAGAAAATGTTTTGAAAAAAGCTGTTAGACCTGCTTACTTCGTACCTGAAACAGTGCGAACTGATGTTCTTTTTTATAACATGAAGAAAACTAGAAATCATTTTGCAGTAGTATTAGATGATTACGGTGGAATGACAGGAATAATAACTATCAACGACCTACTTGAACAATTAGTAGGTAATTTAGACGACGATACCACTCTACCTGTAGAACCACCTCCAATAGAGAGAATAGATTCTAGAACTTGGAAAGTTCAAGGCTATGCACCAGTTGAACTAGTAGCTGAACAGCTTAATATCACTCTTCCTGATATTGAGGAATATGATACTTTTGGAGGCTTTGTATTTGGAATGCTAGGTTCTGTACCTGCAGATGGAAGCACTCCTGAGCTTGATATATTAAATCTCCATATAAAAGTATTATCCATAAAAGATCATAGAATGGAAAAAGCAATAGTTTACGTAGAAGCTGAAAACAAGGAAGATGATGAAGAAAGTGAAAAGGAGTAGAACTAGATTAAGTTCTACTCCTTTATTATTGGAGCCAATAGAGGGATTCGAACCCTCCACCTGCAGTTTACGAGACTGCTGCTCTGCCAACTGAGCTATATTGGCTTATACGCTTCATTTACGATTATATTATACTATATAAATATTCTTTTGTCATCTATGACCCTTTTCAGTATTTAAAAGATTTGTTTCAAAATATTATAATATATTAATTTCCATAAATAAATTTCCCTCTAAATCCTTTATTCTAAACACATCCTCTTCCAATATGCCATAGGTATGGGGGTTGTTCTCCTTTGGGAGAGTAATTGAACCTGGATTTATTACAAATATATTTTGTATCTTTTCAGCTTTAGGTATGTGAGTATGTCCATATATAAATAGGTCCTGATTTCTCAATTTGGGCATATTATTTTCATTGTATACATGTCCATGAGTTAAGAATAATCTCCTATTTCCATATAAAATCGTAGAATAAGTAGCCATTATTGGAAAATTTAACACCATTTGATCCACTTCACTATCACAGTTACCTCTTACAGATATGATTTTATCTGAAAAACTATTAAGTATCTCTGTTACTTCTTTAGGATTGTAGTCCTTAGGCAATGGATTTCTAGCTCCATGGTATAAATGGTCTCCTAATATTGCTATTAAGTCAGCTTGCTCTTGTTCAAATCTTTCCATGGCCCTGTTCAAATAATATACTGAACCATGAATATCGGAAATGAAAAACAGCTTCATCCTATTACCTCCTAATCATGATATTCTTTATTCCCTTCAACAAACTGGACCTTTAAACCGCTTGGATCAAGAACAAAGAAAATCTAGTACTTGGATTTGGTTGGATTAGTTTCACCTTCTCCTAAAAAAGCAATCTCCTTGCTTAGTCCAGTTTTAAATCTTGTATTTTCCTTAAGGCCTACTACATATCTATAAAACCTTAAATATTGTTAACATGTATAGTAAGTTTATCTCTATTATATAGGGTAACAAAACTATTATTCAACATCTTATTATCAACTAAATAAAAAAAGTCAAGCATCTAGTAAATATGCTTGACCTTAATTATCCTATTGTCTGATAAGAGTATAGGTATTAAATTTTCCTTCTGGTGCAGTATTAAAATAGTTTGTATTGTTTACCTCATAATGGATTGCATAGGTTATACCTCCACCACCGTCTCTTATTCCTTTTATCTGTATATCTCCTGTTGCAGGTACCTCAATCTCCTTTGGTTTGTTCTTTATCATAAAGGGCTCAGTAACTGGGCTACCATTTACAAGCACCTGAACATAATCCCCATCCTCAGCTGCATAATCCCAAACCCAGATTTTAGTTTTATCCTGATTTAACTGATGAGTTATAGTATAGTCCTTTTTCCCTACATTCTGATCCTCACTTGATAATACTGTCCCTATGGATAAAGATGTTGATACTCTTTCTTTCAACGCTATCTTTGCTGCATGGGTAGTATCAACTGTTGTATTACTTGTCAGAGAAAGCATAACAATAGCTATTGAAATGCACAAAATCCCAAAAGATTTAAGATGTCTATCCAAGTTCTTGTAGCTTTTCTTTTGGTTAACCATACTATCCATTTGCAAATCTAAATCTTCACTTTCATCTTTTTTATCCATAGCCTTTTTAATAATATTTTTTAGACTATCCTTCCCCATTTATTTCTCCTCCTATATGGTTTACAGGCCTTCTATTAAAATAGATGCACATTGCAATACGACTGATAATTATTTGACCTATCATCAATATATAAAATACATTATGCCTTGTAGTATTTCTTATCTCATATCCATAATTTAAAATAGAAACAGCAATGCCAACTATTATAACATCTACAAACAATATTTTGACTAGGGGAAATAACCATGGAAGCTTGTAATACATTTTTCTGATTGATGGTATAAGCAGTGATAATCCTATAAATAGTCCCAACATTCCTATTAAAGCCACTCCAACGTTACTTGTTGAAAATCCTGATTCTCTAATTGTGTGTATATCTGTAAATAACATCATTGGGGATAAAATAAGCAACAATATCACCCACCACATTATAAATATAAAGTATAGAAATGCAGTAGTCCCACCTAAATAAGTCTTCAACCTGTTCATCTTATCACACCCTTTCTATGTCCTCTGCTTCAATTATAATTAGTTCTTCTCTGGTTAGATCCATATCATGGCTTAATCTCAATGCTTGATTGTTTACAGACCTTTCAAACAGGTTTCTTACATACCTTCCATTTCCAAAATCTTCTCCTCTTGAAGCTTCCGTTAGTATTCTTCTTAATTTATTCTTAGCTTCATCCTTTAAGACATAGCCTTTCTCACTATAGAATATTTCTGCAATATCCATCATTTCATCTACACTATAGTCTTTAAATTCAATTATATTTGGAAAACGCGATTTAAGTCCTGGATTTATCTTTAAGAAAAGCTCCATATCATTGCTATAACCTGCCAATATAACAACTAATCTATCTCTATAGTCATCTATAAGCTTAACGAGTGTGTCTATGGCTTCCTTCCCATAGTCATTTTGTACTCCTGGAGATAGTGAATAAGCCTCATCTATAAACAAAATCCCATCCATGGCTTCCATAACTTTTTCTGTAGTCTTTATAGCAGTTTGTCCAACATATCCTGCTACAAGTCCAGCTCTGTCAGTTTCTACCATTTTATTAGTTTTTATAACACCTATGTTGTATAGAACATCAGCCACTATACGCGCAACCATAGTTTTGCCTGTTCCAGGATTTCCCTTAAATACCATGTGAAGTGTTAAAGAGTCATCTACAGGAAGTCCTAATTTCTTTCTCTCCGTCTGAATTTTTAGCCTTGCATATAAACTCCTTATAAAGGACTTCACTTCCTCTAATCCTACAATGTTGTCTAAAGATTCATCTAAATTGAAATTAAAATCCCTTTTATTTCCATAGTTAATGTCACAATGAAGAATTCTGGTTAATTCTTCATTATTTACATCATTTAAAGCAATTCTTGCAGATTGATTCCTAACTATGTTTTCAATTAAATTCCTTACCATTCTGGCATTGCCTGAGTGGACAGTTGCTGTTTTATGAAGAGTTTCAATATTTTCATACAATACTTCTTTAGCATCTTCATCAATTTGAAAACCTTTAGAGTCAATCATATTCAATGCAATCTGATATAATTCTTCTATGGAGTAATCTGGAAAATCTATTTCAATTGGAAACCTGGATTTAAGACCTGAATTAGCCTTCATAAAATCCTTCATTTCTTCTTTATATCCTGCTAGTATTACTGCTACTTCACCCCTGTAGTCTTCAATAAGCTTAACCAGAGTATCAATTGCCTCTTTGCCATAACTTGTACTATCACTTGACAAAGCATAAGCTTCATCAATGAACAGCACTCCACCTAAAGCCTTTTTAAATACTTCTTCAGTCTTCTTAGATGTTTGCCCAACATATTCAGCAATTAAACCCCCTCTATCTACTTCTACCAAATGCCCTTTTTTCAGAAGTCCCATATCCTTAAACATTGATGCCATAACTCTCGCAATTGTCGTTTTGCCTGTTCCAGGATTTCCAGTAAAAATCATGTTTAACGACTGAGTAGTATCAACATTTATGCCAGCTTTTCTTCGTTTTTCCTGTGCAATTAATAATTTATGCTGAGTCCTCACAAAATCCTTTACCTTTTCAAGTCCAATGATGCCTTCTAAGGATTTTTCCAAATCAAACTTTTCAAATGAATCAAAATTGAAATCTTCAAAAATTAACAAATCCATATTTGACTCAAAATCTTTTACTAATCTCTTTGACTGGGATAGTATTGCACTCTCTATTATATTTCTTACCAATCTACCATTTCCACTATCGTTTTTCCCCTTTATCTGACTTCTTTCAAATAATCTAATTAATGACTCTTTACATTCATCGCTTATCCTATATCCTTTTGATTGTGCTGTAACTAAAGCTATTTCATACATTTGCTCAGGAGTATAATCTTCAAATTCAATTATATTAGGGAATCTTGACTTCAATCCAGTATTGCTTTTTAGAAACTCCTCCATTTCATCCTTGTATCCCGCAAGTATTACCACTAAATTGTCGCGATTATCTTCAATTCCTTTTACAAGGGCATCTATAGCTTCCAAACCAAAGGAATCATGCTTGTCTCTGCAAAGAGAATAAGCTTCATCTACAAATAGTACACCACCTAAGGCAGATTGAATCACTTCATTAGTCTGTTTTGCAGTATGACCTACATATTGTCCAACTAGATCAGATCTAGTTACCTCTCGTAGTTGCCCAGTGGAAAGTACTCCAATTGCTTTTAAGTATTTTGCTATTATTCTTGCAATAGTAGTCTTTCCCGTTCCAGGATTTCCTATGAAAATCATATTCATAGATATTGGAGTAGTTTTATATCCCTTACTTTGACGTATCTTCTGTATTTTCAAGTTATCCTCTAAATTCATTACATATTCCTTTACTTTTTCAAGTCCAATTATAGATTCTAGCTCTTGTTTAATTTTGTCTATGCTATCAGTATGCATTCTAGGAAAAAGATTAGATAAGTCAACAAGCTTTTCATATTTGCCATATAATAGCTTTGCCATGATTTTTTCATCTGATATAAATAAGCATACTGCAGCATTCTGGGAAAGATTATTCCTTAGCTTGTATTCGGATAGGGGTTTATATATGCTCTCATATATATATTCCCTTATTCCTGCAAATCCTAATCCATTGCTATATTTATCAACAAAGTGTTCTACAAGGCTATTATCGTTTTTAACAACAATAGATAAATTATTATTACATAATGTTCTTACTTCTCTTATGAATTTATCTATAATTTCATTTATCTCATCAGTCGTATAGGTATCCATCTTTATCATATCACCTATACTGGCTATAAATCTTGTACCAAATACATCTACAATTTTGCTTTCATCTTTGTCAGTAATGAAAACAAAATATTTTCCATTAGAGGAAATTTCATCTACGGAGTTTTTCATCAATACATTAGCAACTTCAACTAAAGAATCATTTTGAAGTGCATACCTTGCATTAAGCCTATATCTTCCATTAATAACAAGCTGTGAGAGAATTTCAAGGAAATTGTCATTACACTTGTCAAAGGAATCAAATACGACTATTTGCGAATCGGAATACAACACCTTATACAAATCTGAAAGGAATAGTTCTCTCTCTGATTTGGTAGGATAAAATGATAAGTCAATTGTTGATATGATATCGGTTTTTAGTAATTTTTTACTGTGTAATGCCTTTACAACAGATTCAATTATGGTTTTCCTGCCTGAACTTCTCTCTCCTATAACAAATATTGTATTCTTAGGCTTATATCCATTGTAACCAGTAATAA
>ENA-OWPA01001232-OWPA01001232.1-bioreactor-metagenome-genome-assembly--contig:-NODE-1232-length-18505-cov-3.062514_pt1 | contig 18505 bp, 19 predicted proteins | sample MGYA00238139_ERZ651803 | MGnify/ENA primary metagenome ERZ651803 (study PRJEB26909, sample SAMN07631231) | bioreactor metagenome | isolation source: Switchgrass digestor | place: USA: Dartmouth... | reverse complement strand
TATCACTTTTTGATGTCTCCCCTGAAGTGCATCACAGTGCAAAGCTGATACTCTATATGACATCACTGGTAATGATTGTGAAGTTCTTTAATATAGTACAAATTGTGGGCATTTTACGCGGAGGTGGAGATGCAAGATATGCTTTCATAGCTGAGGGGATAACAATGTGGTTTATTGGAGTTCCACTGGCTTTTCTGGGGGCGCTTGTATTTAAGCTTCCTGTGCATTGGGTAGCTGCCCTGGTAATGTTTGAGGAAGTGGCAAAAGCTATTGCTGTTATTGTAAGACTTGCATCAGGTAAATGGATAAAAAATGTGATAAATACATTTTAATCTTTTTTTAATTGCGTTAAAAAAACAAGTTTGATATTGTTAAAATGAACATTTAATTGATGTAGTTCAGAGGAGGCATTTAATTGGTATTTTCAAGTCTTTTCTTTTTGTGCGTTTTTTTACCCGCTACTCTTATACTATATTTCATTGTAAAAAACAGGAATGTGCGCAACTGGATTCTTATACTTGCTTCAGTCTTTTTCTACGCCTGGGGCGAGCCTGTATGGGTGACAGTTCTGCTATTTAGCACTTTCCTTGATTACTATTGCGCCCTGTTAGCGGAAAAAAACCGCGGCCAGCGGCGTGGAAAAGCTGCAGTTGCTTTTGCTGTGGCAGCAAATCTTCTCATATTGGGATTTTTTAAATATTGGGGATTTGTTGCAGAAAATATAAATGCATTACTTGGGACAAGCATTCGGGCTTCAGAAGTCAATATGCCTATAGGGATATCTTTTTATACATTTCAATTAATCTCCTATGTGGTTGACGTCTATAGGGGTGAATCAAAAGCCCAGAAGTCGCCTTTCAAGCTTTTGCTTTATATTTCACTTTTCCCCCAGCTTGTGGCAGGGCCAATTGTTAGGTATGAGGACATAGCATGGGAAATCGATAACAGGACAATTACTGTGAAAGAATTTAATTATGGCGTCAATCGTTTCATTATTGGCTTGGGGAAGAAAGTAATAATAGCCAATACTGCGGGAGAGATTGCCGGGAATTTCCTTAATACGGATTACTCCAGACTGCCGGTACTTGGGGCATGGTTTGGAATTACAATGTTTGCTCTGCAAATATATTTTGACTTTTCCGGATATTCCGATATGGCTATAGGTCTTGGCAAGATGTTTGGCTTTACATATAAAGAGAACTTTAATTATCCTTATATATCAAAATCCGCTACTGAGTTCTGGAGAAGATGGCACATATCTCTGGGAACTTTTTTCAGGGATTATGTATACATACCCCTTGGCGGAAACAGAAAACACCATACAAGAAACCTTTTGCTTGTGTGGTTTCTTACTGGATTGTGGCATGGAGCAAGCTGGAATTTCATACTTTGGGGCATATACTTTTTTGTCCTGATTTTTATTGAGAAGAAGGGCCTGCTGAATTTATTAAACAAGCTCCCTGCGTTGATTTCAAGAATATACTTACTTTTGGCAGTGCTTGTTGGCTGGGTTTTCTTCTATCATACAGACCTGGGACAGGCCTTCAGATTCCTGGGAATTATGTTTGGAATAAATGCTGCTTCCTGGTCAAACGGTGAAGTATACATTCACTTTACAAATAATGCTGCATTCTTTGTTATAGCTGTTGTTGCAAGCACTCCGTTTGCAAAGAAAGTTTATGAAAGTATAAGAAAGCGTCTCAGGGAAAACTTAAAGGGTATGTATTTACTGGACGGGGTGCTGAAATCTGCAGTGAATATTGCAATACTTGTGGTTTCAATAATATTTCTGGTAGGGCAGTCATACAATCCCTTCCTGTATTTTAGGTTTTAAGTACAGTTGCCTGAAACGTTAAGGTTGGGTATGTATCGGAGGTAGACATGAAAAAGTTACGTTATGACACGGTTGCGTTTTTATTGATAATTGCTTTGCTGGGGCTGGCAAATATTCTGAATTTTAATAAACCTAAGATTTCACAGCTGGAGAACAGAAAGCTAAAGGAAAGGCCAAAGCTGACTTTGTCGACACTTTTAAGCGGCGACTATTTTCGTGACTATGAAGAGTATTACAGTGATACATTCATTTTGAGAGACTGGATGGTAAAGTCAAGCCGCGATATCAGGAAGGCTATGTCACTGGGACATTCAGGAGTTGAATTAATTGTTACCCATGAGCCGGGACAGGTTCAGGAAGGTAGTAAAGGAAACAACTTAACGTCTTCGAATGGCAATAGTGCTGGCAGTGATTCGGTAAGCGGAAACACTGTAAGTGAAGACCAAACGGCTAGTGGCAGTATAGCCGGCAATGCTGGCAACAATACATCGGACAATGGAAGCAGCGGAACGGATTCAGGACATAATGGAGGTGAAAACTCAAATTCCGGTCAGGAAGAGCCTGTAAAAGAGTTTGATGAAAACAAAAACGCCGGGTATTGGCTGGTAATAGACGGCAAGGCTGTTCAGCTCTTTAAATTTAACAAGGAGGGCATGAGTTATTACTCGGAGGTACTTAATAAGTATCGGGAAAAAATCGGGAACGATGTAAATATGTACTCTCTTATAGCGCCAACAGCAGGTGAGTTTGTCAAGTTGAAGAAGTATAAAGGTATTACAGATTCCCAAAATGACGCAATTGATTTTCTCAGAAGTAAACTGGACAGGAGCATAAAGTCGGTAAATGTTTATGATGCTCTTAATAAACATAAGGATGAGTATATCTATTTCAAGACTGATCATCACTGGACTGCTCTTGGTGCATATTATGCATATGCTGCTTTTATGGAGTTGAAGGGTGAGACACCTGTACCTCTTGAAAAATATGAAGAGAGAAAAATAGAAGGTTTTTTGGGAAGTACCTATACAAAAACTCTTAATAAAGATCTTGAAAAGAACCCGGATACTATATATGTGTACATGCCTTTTACAAATTACAAATATGAGATGTACTACGGTAAGGAATGCAAAGAAGCTGAAATTATTGACATGAGCTATGCCAAAGGTAAGGATAAGTACCTGGTATTTCTCAGCAGCGGAGGAGCTACATGGTCTGTAATAAAGACAGATATACATAACGGTAAGAAACTTCTTGTAATGAAAGATTCTTTCGGAAACACTCTTGTACCGTTTCTTTTACCGCACTATGAAGAAATATATGTTGTTGATTCAAGATTTTACAGTAAATATTCAGCAGGCAAGAATATAGTTGAGTTTATTAAAGATAACGGCATAAATGAGATACTATTTGCTCATTATATGGAAGACGTAAACTGGAAAGAGTTTATGGAAGGTGTGGAGAAACATCTTGAATAGTGCAGTGAAGTAATGAGACAGACAAAGTAATTTCTGTCTCATTACTTTAGCACAACACGTCAGCCCAGGATAAATCTATCCATGAGGGTATGCCCTTCATCTATAAATATTTTAGTGCTTTCTGCCTTTAGCTCATCATAACCGTCTACACCTGAAGGTTTGTGTGAGGACTTGCTGTACAGTACATAAGGCACAGGATCTGAAGTATGAGTTCTAAGGGACAGAGGTGTAGGATGGTCCGGAAGAACCAGCACCCTGTAATCGTCATACTTTTCAAGACCCTTAAGAATTGTGCCGACAACTTTCTCATCTATAAGTTCAATTGATTTTACTTTGTTTTCAATTTCAAATCTGTGTCCGCATTCATCCGGAGCTTCAACATGAACATATACAAAATCCATTCCGGCTTCCAGCTCATCCAGAGCGGCCTGAGCCTTGCCAAGGAAATTGGTATTGATGTTTCCTGTAGCACCTTCTACATCAACAGATTTGAGCCCTGCGCAAATTCCAATTCCCTTTATCAGATCTACGGCTGAAATAACTGAGCCGTTTACCTTGTATTTATCGAAGAAACTAGGCAGAGCCGGCTTTGTACCCTCACCCCATAGCCAAACAGAATTTGCAGGCTTAAGACCTCTTTGGACCCTTGCTAAGTTTATTGGATGATTTTTGAGAAAATCATAACTTTTTACCATCATATCAAGCAGAATAGCACCATTTTCTCCCTTTGGAAGATAGTCTGATATTCTCTTCTCAAGAATATCGTGAGGGGGAGTAAGATCAAGTCCTATGGGGCCATTATTCCAAACCATACAGTGTCTGTAACTTATTCCAGGATGGTAGCATATAGCATCAGTCCTGAAATGTTTATTAATTTCCTTTATCAATTCCGCTGATTCAGTTGATGATATTTCATCAGAACTGTAATCAAGCATAATTTTATCCGAATAGATTTCATCATCTGACAGGGTTACCAGGTTACACCTGAAAGTAACGTCATTGTCAGACAACTTCAGGCCCATACTCACTGCTTCAAGAGGTGAGCGCCCTGTATAATATTTTCGCGGATCATACCCTAAAACGGACAGATTTGCCGTATCACTTCCTGGTGATACACCTGAAGGTACCGTTCTGACCATTCCCACCTCTCCGTACTTGGCCAGGTAATCCATATGCGGCTTTACAGCACGCTGGAGAGGCGTCATGTTATTAAGCTGAGGCATGGGAAGATCAGCCATGCCGTCTCCAAGAATTACTACGTATTTCATGCTGTTTTCCTCTTTTTTGTGTTGTTAATTATTTTTAATTTAGTTTTAACTACCTAATTATAACAGACTTTTTGCAACAGTGAAAGTATAACTTTAGTGTTATTACCATAATCTGCTCTCTGAATACTCAACGAATTTGCAGCTGTTGCATTGTCGACTATTATTTAATATAATGAAAAATAATAAAAAATGTTAATTGTAATTATGTTTTCATATGTACTGAGGTGATTTAATTGGGAAAAATATCTGACAGCTTTAAAGAGCAGTTGAGGGAAAAAGGCTATAAACTGACAGTACAACGTCAGGCTGTGCTTGATGTCATAAGCGAACACGAAGGGGAACATATGAGTTCAGAAGAAATTTATGAAAATGTCAAGAAAAACTATCCGGATATAGGACTTGCAACAGTTTACAGAACGCTTATTCTGCTGAATCAGTTAGGCCTTATTTATAAAATTGATTTTGATGATGGACGAAGCAGATATGAGTTGAACAGGGATAATGAAGATCATAGACACCACCATCTTATTTGCAGTGAATGTGGTTCAGTTGAGGAAGTTGAGGAAGACTTGCTTGAGTCACTTGAAAGTGAGATATTAAAAAATAAAGGTTTTGTTGTAACAAATCATAAAGTACAGTTTTACGGATATTGCAAAAAATGTGGGGAAAAAATGAAATCAGAGACATAAAAAAGGACACTTCTTCCTGAGGGAAAAAGTGTCCTTTTTTTTATCATTTTATAAAAACTTATAATACAAATCGTTTTGGTATTAAAGCTTTTATCTCGACATAATTAATCCAGATGTTATGTATCCATGATTAATTACCAATTATCCCAATACACTCAATAACACACCTGCTGCTACTGCTGAACCAATAACACCGGCTACGTTTGGTCCCATGGCATGCATCAAAAGGAAGTTACTCGGGTTTGCTTCCTGACCGACTTTCTGTGAAACCCTGGCAGCCATAGGCACCGCTGAAACTCCGGCTGAACCAATTAAAGGATTAACTTTTCCGCCTGTAGCCCAGCACATGAGTTTACCAAATAGCACGCCACCAGCAGTACCGAATGAAAAGGCTACTAAACCGAGAACTATTATACCTAAAGTCTTAGGAGAGAGGAACGTTTCCGCCTTTGCAGTAGCACCTACCGACACGCCGAGGAATATTGTAATTATATTAATAAGTTCATTTTGTGCAGTTTTGCTGATTCTTTCAACCACTCCGCTTTCTCTGAAGAGGTTACCCAACATCAGCATTCCTACAAGGGGAGCAGCATCAGGTATAAAGAGAGAAACAAGCAGTGTTACAAGTATAGGGAATATCACTTTTTCAAGTTTTGAAACAGGCCTTAACTGCTCCATAACGATTTCTCGTTCTTTTTGTGTTGTAAGTGCCTTCATAATAGGAGGCTGTATTATGGGAACGAGAGCCATATATGAGTATGCAGCTATTGCAATTGGCCCTAAAAGATGTGGTGCAAGCCTTGAAGTAACAAAGATTGCAGTAGGACCGTCTGCACCACCGATTATACCTATTGCACCTGCTTCCTGAGGTGTAAAGCCTAAGAGATTTGCTCCAAAGAATGTTAAGAATATGCCTAACTGTGCGGCAGCCCCAAGAAGAAGGCTTTTAGGATTTGCGATCAACGGACCAAAATCCGTCATTGCACCAATTCCAAGGAATATAAGCGGAGGATAGATACCCATCTTTACTCCCTGGTAAAGATAATAAATCAGACCCCCTGCAGCATTTTGCTCAGTCGGCCCATCATATGAACTCAAATTGGCAAATGGAAGATTTGCAAGCAACATGCCAAATGCAATTGGCAGCAACAATAAAGGTTCATATTTCTTAACAATGGCAAGGTAAATAAGAAAACACGCTATAGCAAGCATCAAAAACTGCTTCCAGTCTCCACGGACAAAACCGGAAGAGTTTACCAAATCAATGATGGTGTTTATGAACTCTTGAAACATATTAAGTAGACCACCCTTCTTTTGTCTGTTGTAATGTCTATTGTAAAAACATTGCAGCTTTTTTATAGTTTCCCGGCAAGATACTCGTTTCTACCTGCAATATTCCATACAGGTGTGGTCTGCGGTATGCGCCTAAACGACTTTAATCTGATACTATAGCCAGGATGCGTATTAATACTAGCCATAACTGCTGCAGTTAGGACAGCAACCAATTCATCTGTTGGAATATCACCATTAGACGAATTAATGTTTCTGGTTTCACTGATTTCTTGAACAGGTATATTGTCAGTCTCTTTTTTGTTCTCGCCTGATATGCCTTTTATTGCATTCAGGAGCTTGTTTGACAAGACAATAATACATGTCAGGAAAACAAGTGAAATAAATACTACTACTATTCCTACAAAAATTACATTAACGGACAAGGATATGTTATCCATGCATTGCACCTCCTAAAGAAACAAAATTATCCCATTATGTTAAAGTTATCACAATGAATATTTTTAGTCAACACTTTCTTTGACTTGCAATATGCTCAGGAGCATAAACAAACAACTGTATAACAGCTCTTCCCAGGCAGCTGAAGCGTACCTGACAATTAAATTATAAATAATGTATTTTTTTAAAAACATTTAAAAACACTAAAAAAATATTTCTAAAAACATAACACCATAAAATTAATAAAACTCAATGGGTACACTCCTTATTTTTATGTTTTAATTACATTCAATATTATATTAAAAATTGATATATTAGAGTGTGATAATATATTATAATATAATAGTATAAACAAAATAAGCAGAATAAACAAAGTAAACTGAATAAACAAAGTAAACGGATACCCAATATTTATTATAAAGCGAAATGTATATGAGGTGAGGTTGATGTTAATAGTAGGTTTAAACGGAAGTCCAAACAAGAATGGAAATACAAGGTTTCTTCTGGAGAAGGTAATGGAAAGTGCCGAAAGTATGGGTGCTGACACAGTAATACTTGATGTGAATGAAATAATGAATTCATTAAGAAATAGCTTTTGTGTTGTGTGCAGTAATCCATGCTCAGGTAAATGCTATGAAGGGACAAAACTGGAAGATGCCTTTGAACTTCTGAAAAAGGCAGATGGAATTGTCCTTGGAAGTCCTGTTTATTTTGGAACTGTAACTGCGCAATTAAAGGCTTTTTTCGATAAATCGAGGAAACTTAGAAATGAAAAAGCCTTTTATAATAAAGTTGCAGCCGGTGTAACCGTGGGAGGCTCAAAATATGGGGGACAGGAGACGACTATGAAGGCTCTCCATGATATAATGCTTATTCATGGTATGATAGTTGTTGGAGACGGTTTTATTGACGATGACTGCGGACATCATGGAGTTTGTGCACAAAGGGCTGCTGAAAATGACGATTTTGCAATTAAGCGTGCAAAAATTCTTGGAAAGAGAATAGTTGATGTATGCAAAAGAATAAATTTTTCAGATAAAGGATGATAATATGCTGCATAGATTTTCTAGAACTGAATTATTAATTGGTGCTGATGCTTTAAAAAGGCTTTCTGAATGTAAAGTTGCGGTTTTTGGTGTAGGTGGTGTAGGTTCTTTTGCGGTAGAAGGACTGGTTCGCGGTGGTATTGGGAAACTGGTGCTGGTAGATGATGATTGTGTATGTGTTACAAATATAAACAGGCAGTTGATTGCTACCCAAAAAACAATCGGCAGACCTAAAGTAGAGGTAATGATGGAACGGGTAAAGGAAATAAACCCTAATGTCGAGGTGAAAACATATAAGGAATTTTACGGGGCTGAGACTGCTGATGTTTTAGTTCAGGATGACTATGATTATATAATTGATGCAATAGATACTATAAGCAGTAAGATAGATCTTGTTGTGAGAGCGTGGGAAAAGCGCATTCCTATAATAAGCAGCATGGGGGTCGGAAACAAGCTGGACCCAACAAAGCTGGCGATAATGGATATTTATGAGACATCTATATGCCCGCTTGCCAAAGTGATGCGTAAAGAGTTAAGGAAACGCAACATTCCATCTCTCAAAGTATTATGCTCAAGGGAAGAACCTATAAAGCCGGTTAAAGGCGAATTCTCATGTAAGACAGGCTGTATATGCAGTGGAGATTCACCAAAAAGATGTACTATTAAACGCCAGATACCAGGAAGCGTATCATTTGTTCCCTCTGTCGCCGGTCTGATTATAGCAGGAGAAGTAATAAAGGATTTAATAGGCTATAATGGACAAGATACAAACTAACAGGCTGTCAGTAATAAAAGGTAGTTTATTATTTTAATATATGTTTAGATGTAACACAGCAATAATAATGCAACTAATGTAGTATACCTGACATAATACAACATTCATTTAGATATGTATACCTGAAAGGATATGTTCTGATGTTTGACAGGAGAATTAATATATTTACCGGTCACTTTGGAAGTGGAAAAACCGAAGTAGCGGTCAATTTTGCCATCAAGCTGTCTGAATTAAGCCGAGAAAAATCTGATAATTCCACCGGCATTAATGAGAAGGTAGCTATTGTGGATATGGATATAATAAATCCGTTTTTCCGCACCGTAGATGCAAAAAGTGAACTGGAAAAGCATGATATTTGGGTAATTTCTTCAGTTTACGCAAATACAAATGTAGATATTCCTGCTCTTCCGCCTGAGATATATGCTCTTTTTGAGAAAAAGGAGTATAGAGTCGTGTTTGATGTAGGCGGAGATGACTTGGGAGCAAAAGCAGTATCAAGATACAGACAGGAGATTCTGAATGATGATTATGAGCTTTTTCTTGTAGTTAATGTAAGAAGACCTATGACAGATACTCCTGAAAAAATAAAAGAGATGGTTTTCAGCATTGAGGAAAGCTCGCGAATAAAAATTACAAAGCTTGTAAACAACACTAATTACCTTTTTGATACTACTGCGGAAGATATAATTGAAGGTCAAAAAATGTTAGAGGAAGTTTCAAAGGAAATAGGTGTACCTATAGCATTTGCCAGTGGATTAAAAGAACCCCTGGAGGAGGCAGGGCGTATAATTAATGTACCGCTGCTTCCTATTGGCAAGCTAATCAGGCTGCCATGGGAGGAAGGCAGTGATGAAGGCTAAAAGGATTAAAAAAGTCCAAGACTGGTTCAAGACTATTTAAAGACTGTCTAAAGACTAATTCATAGAAAGTCAAAAGAATAAACTCTAGTCATATTACGAACCATGTTATGAACTGCAGTTAAGAAGGGTATGTACTTGCAATAGTACAAAAAGAGTTTTATAATAGACAGATAAATACTAGTAGTCCAAATCCTGAAAAATATTTTAAAATTATGTTGTGAGGTTGGATATGGCAAAAGTAACATTTATAGAAGAAAGATGCAAAGGGTGTAAACTGTGTACTACAGTATGCCCTAAAAAGATAGTTATAATGAGAACGGATAAGTTGAACCAGAAGGGATTCCATCCTGCTGGTGTTGATGAAATGGACAAGTGTATAGGCTGTGCTTTTTGTGCAACTATATGTCCTGATTGCGTAATTGAAGTGGAGAAATAAGGGGGACATGTATTAATGGGAGAAAAGTTATTGATGAAAGGAAATGAAGTAATTGCTGAAGCTGCATTAAGGGCTGGCTGCAGACACTACTTCGGATATCCTATAACGCCACAAACAGAAATAGCTCATTATTTTGCCCAAAAAATGCCTCAGGTTGGAGGAACATTTATCCAGGCGGAAAGTGAAATAGCTGCCATAAATATGGTATATGGTGCTGCAGGTGCGGGGGCAAGGGTTATGACGTCATCTTCCAGCCCCGGAATCAGTCTCAAGCAGGAAGGTATTTCATATATAGCGGGAGCTGAATTACCGGCGGTAATTGTTAATATTGTCAGGTGTGGCCCCGGACTTGGCGGAATACTGCCTGCGCAAGGTGACTATTTCCAAGCTGTAAAAGGTGGAGGACACGGAGATTATAAAATGGTGGTACTTGCACCAAGCAGCGTTCAGGAGCTTTATGAGCTTACCGTAGAAGCCTTCAATATTGCGGACAGATACAGAATACTTACTATGATAATGGGCGACGGAATTTTGGGCCAGATGATGGAAGCTGTTGAATTTAAAGATAAGGAAGAAATTGAAAAGGTCGATAAGGATTGGGCTACTACTGGTACGGATATGAAAAGAGATCATAACACCATTACTTCAATTTACATTGATCCTGAAGTTCTGGAAAAGCATAATCTGAAGCTGCAGGCAAAATACAGGAAGATAGAGGAAAATGAAGTAAGAGTAGAGACTTACAATTGTGATGGTGCAGACATTATTGTTGCAGCATTTGGCACTGTTGCACGAATTGTAAAGAATGTTATTAAAATGGCTGAAAAAGAAGGCATAAAAGTCGGTCTGATAAGACCAATTACATTATGGCCTTTCCCTGTAGCTGCTTTTGAGAAATATAGCGAAGTGCCTAAAGCATTTTTAACGGTGGAATTAAATGCCGGACAGATGGTTGAAGATGTAAGGCTTGCGGTTAATGGGAAAAGACCGGTGTATTTCCATGGAAGAATGGGAGGAATGCTCCCCACGCAGAAGGAGATACTGGATAAGATAAAGGAGATAGTTAAGGGGGATTAAAATGGCAGTAGTTTTTAAAAGACCACATGCTTTGAGAGATGTACCCATGCATTACTGCCCTGGATGTACCCATGGCATAATACACAGGCTTATTGCAGAGGTACTGGATGAACTGGACATAGAAGGTAAAACTATAGGTGTCTCACCTGTTGGTTGTACTTACAATAATTATGAATATTTTAATTGTGATATGCAGCAGGCGGCACATGGAAGGGCTCCCGCTGTCGCAACGGGTATAAAAAGAGTGCATCCTGACAAGGTTGTATTTACATATCAAGGAGACGGAGACCTGGCTGCGATAGGTACTGCTGAAATAGTACATGCAGCTACCAGAGGCGAGAAGATTACAACCATATTTGTAAATAACGCTATTTATGGTATGACATCAGGTCAGATGGCTCCGACAACCCTGATAAATCAGGTTACTACAACTACACCTTATGGAAGAAAACCTGAACTGCACGGCTATCCCATAAAGGTATGTGAACTTCTTTCAACCCTTGAAGGTGCTGTTTTTGTTGAAAGAGTTTCACTGCACGACATAAAGAATATAATGAATGCAAAGAAGGCTATCAAAAAAGCATTCCAGGTTCAGATGGCAGGAAAAGGTTTTTCCATTGTTGAAGTATTGTCCACTTGTCCTACCAACTGGGGAAAAAGTCCTGATGAAGCCTTGAAATGGTTGCAGGAGAATATGATTCCTCTATACCAGTTGGGCAATTTCAAAGGAAAGGATCTGGAGGTGTAGTACAGATGGCGCAGCAGGAAATTATAATATCAGGATTTGGCGGACAGGGTATTCTTTCGGCAGGAAGGCTGCTGGCTTACGCAGGCATGCTTGAAGGCAAGAATGTTTCATGGCTTCCTTCCTATGGACCTGAGATGAGGGGCGGTACTGCAAACTGTCATGTGATAATATCAGATGATCCCGTTGGCTCTCCCATATTGAACAGTGCCACAGCATTGATGGTTATGAACGGGCCTTCTCTTGATAAGTTTGAAAATATTGTAGAACCCGGCGGGGTAATCATTACCGACAGCTCTCTTGTAACCAGAAGCCCTAAAAGGACGGATGTCAAGGTCTACGAAATTCCGGCTACACAGATGGCTTCCGATATGGGTAACCTGACATATGCCAATATAATTATGCTTGGCAAGTTTCTGGAGGTTACAGGAATTGTTTCAACAGATACGTTTGAAAAAGCTTTGAGAAAAGTTCTTCCCGAAAAGTATCATTACATGATAGCCGATGAAATAAAAGCTCTTGAAGCCGGAATGAAGTTTTAAAGATTATAAAGTACAATGGGGACGAGGTAAAAATTATGTAATTAACCAAATTGCATGATTTTTTCTGCGTCCCCATTTTGCACCGTATTTTAGCCTGAGCCGGCATATAGAAAATTAACTATAAACAAATTATAGATTAAATAATACTATTATAATGAAAATATCGGTTGAACATTTTTACAGAGTACATATTTTTAAATATGTTATGTACTGAATCAGTTTAAGTATGCTCCGTAGTAAATCAACCGATAATTATATGATAATTATATGAAAGTTAATAAAGGTTAAATTGAAGCATTAATAATAAACGAAAGAGGGTTGATTTAATGGAAAAAACTGTTCCAAATAGAGAAGAAGCATTTGAATTGTTTAAGGAGTACAACAAAAGCGATAGCTTGATAAAACATGCTTTGACTGTTGAGGCAGTTATGCTGCATTTTGCCGAACTTTTTGGAGAAGAGGACAAGGAAAAGTGGGGAATCATCGGATTGGTTCATGATCTGGACTATGAATTATATCCTGATGAACATTGTAAAAAGGTCAGGGAGATATTGAATGAGAGAAACTGGCCTGAAGATTATATTCGCGCCATAGAGAGCCATGGCTGGAATATTTGTTCCGATGTCGAGCCGATAGAAAGAATGGAGAAAGTACTATATACCATCGATGAATTGACCGGATTGATTGCTGCTACAGCACTTATGCGTCCAAGCAAAAGTATACTGGATTTGGAAGTAAAATCAGTCAAAAAGAAATGGAAGCAGAAAGGATTTGCCGCAGGGGTAAATAGGGAAATTATAGAAAACGGCGCAAAAATGTTGGGAATGGAATTGGATAAGATAATTGAGGAAACAATAAATGGTATGAGAAAGGTAGCAGAAAGCATTGGACTGAAGGGCAATATGTAGAATAGTTTTGTTCGCTGACGGTATATATTGATATTGTTCAACATATTTACATTGCTAAAAATATTGATATTACTTTTTTAATAAGTAAAAGAACAGTGGAAAGTGCTTTATAAAAGGGATTAAAAGGATTTCAGGAAGAAATCTGCTTAATCCTTTTTTCATTTTAACATTGCTTTTGTTAAAAATGAAAACAGTGTTTTTTATATGCAACAATTTACATAAAATGTTTCTTTAAATTATTACTAAAATTCCTGTAAAATAGGGTTATATTAAGACTAACTAATATAATAGTATAGTATTATGTTAACTAATGATGTAATATAATATATTATATTATATTTTAGTAAAAGATTACATTTCAACAAAATATTAAATCGAAAAGGGGTATTATGTATGACAGTTGAACCCATAAGAGAAAAAACCAAGATAAAACAAATGTATCAGTATCTGCACGGAAAAGATCCAAAGTATGGTTTAATTTTCAAATTTGGGCTTAATACCGGTTTGAGGATAAGTGATATACTACCGTTAAAAGTAAGTGATATATTTACAAGTAGTGGAGAATTTCGCCATTATCTTGTCATAAAGGAAATGAAAACTAAAAAGGAAAAGAAAATTAAATTGAATAATGCACTTCGTAAAAGGCTTATACCATACATAAAGGAAAAAAACTTTCATATGAAGACTACCTTTTCCCTAGTAAAAAAGGAGGATACGTAGGAAGAATTCAAGTCTATCGTGTTTTAAAAGAGGCAGCTGACCTGGTTGGGATTGAAAATTTCGGAACCCATAGTCTGCGAAAAACTTGGGGATATTGGACCTATAAAATGTCAAAGTACAATATAGGACTGATAATGGACACTTTTAATCACAGTTCACAAAGTATAACTCTTCGATATATTGGTGTTAATCAGGACCAGAAGGATGAGTTATATTCACTTGTTCAATTTTGAGAAGTAGTATTAAAAATTGTATAATGAAAGAAAAAGTCTTGAATAAATTTGTCGTTAATGATATATTTATGTCCTAACGAAGCATTTTGATGTAATTTTATATAAAATTTTGTCGATAACTATATTAAACAATATTTTTTATATCAATTGTTGCATTAACTATTAGATAATTTTAAAAGCTATTTTGAAATTGTAAAAAAGAAGCAGACATAAAAAACAAATTGACAAAATACAAGTAAGAAGCCTAAAAAGGCAAATAACTTATTGATTTGGTATACGGAATTATGTTGGTATATATCGTATTCAAGATAAAAGCAATCTTTTGACACATTCGTAAGAAGTAGTACAACATTTATGTAATATTAAAATAAAATATCTTTTTAATATAAAAAGATTAAATATTAAATAATTGAAAAAAGCAAATCCATCGAAAGGTGGAGACGCAAAGCCATGAGTCTAAGGCAATTTTGTTGCTATGATTGTCAGGTTGCCAATTATTAAAATGTATTTTTAATTAGGCAGCGCTGTATTAACTGCCTTTTGTTTTTTAGATATCTGCTGTAATAATTTTTGAGAGGGGAGTTATAAGAAATGAAAAAGGTGCTAATTGTTGATGATGCTGCTTTTATGAGAATGGCTCTAAAATCAATGCTGGTAAAAAATGGTTTTGAAGTAGTAGCTGAAGCTGAAAACGGAGCTGTAGGTGTACAAAAGTATATGGAGTGTCATCCTGATATAGTAACCATGGATATAACAATGCCTACAATGGATGGAATTAGTGCGTTAAGGGAAATAAAGGCATATGATCCCAATGCAAAGGTTGTCATGGTCTCTGCGTTAGGTCAGGAACCATACATTAAAGCAGCAATTATGTTAGGTGCCAAATACTTTATTGTAAAACCTTTCAAAGAAGATAATGTTGTTGAAATATTAAACAAAGTTCTTTCAACATGATATAAAAGAATTCCTTAAAAATGATATTAAAAAAGTTCTTGCAGCGTGATACAGATTAGTTCATTCAGCACGACATAAGTTAGTTCCTGCAGCATGATACAAAGCCCTGATGTAGCAGATTATTTAGCAAAATTCTGTACAAGAGGTGATATAGTTGTCAAACTACAACAATGACCCAATGCTTGATATGTTTATATTCGAAACAACACAATTGTTGGAACAACTGGAGCAGGTTATTATAGAAAGTGAAGAATCAAGTTGTTATGAACAGGACGCAATAAATGAAATATTCAGGATAATGCATACTATAAAGGGATCCTCTGCAATGATGCACTTTAATTATATATCATCTCTTGCTCATAGTATTGAAGATCTTTTCCATTTCCTGCGGGAGGAAAAACCTTTAAATGTTGATTACTTAAAGCTTTCAGATATAGTTTTTGAAAGTGTTGACTTTATCAAGGAAGAAATAAACAAGTTAGAAAATGGAGGCAGTCCTGATAAAGATTCTTCCCCACTGATAGAGAAAATCGGGGATTTTTTAATTATACTCAAAGAGTCAAATTCCAGTGGAAAAATAAATGAAACAAAAGATACATTTATACCGGATGAAGGAAATCGAAATAATAAAGCTGGTAAAAGAAGCTTTAAAGCGGTTATTTAATTTGAAGAAGACTGTCAGATGGAAGATATCCGAGCTTTAACTCTAATTAATGACCTGCTGAATATTGCCGGAGATGTTCAGTATAATCCTGCCAATATTGCTGATGACAGTAAAAGTTCTGAGATAATCAGAAAAGAAGGATTCCAAATATGGTTTAAAACCGACCGTTCTTTTGAAGAAATGCATGATTTCTTTTCAAAGACAATTTTTCTCAAGGATTTGGAGTTGACCGAATTAAAGACTGAAGAATTAAATGTAAATGAAGAAGAATTAAATGAATCAGAGAATACTGATAGGACTATGGACATAGTGTCTGATGAAAAAAATACCGACAGAGAAATTCAGTTTACTCCTTCTCATCAAAGCATTATCAGTGTTAACGTCACAAAGTTGGATAAGCTTATGGACTTTGTTGGGGAGTTAGTAATTTCCGAGGCTATGGTGACACAAAATCCTGATATTGCAGGATTATCACTTGATAATTTCCAGAAGGCTGCAAGGCAGCACCGCAAAATTATTAGTGAGTTGCAAGATGTCGCCATGTCTATAAGAATGGTTCCGCTCTCTGCGACATTTCAGCGTATGAAAAGAATTGTCCGTGATATGTCCAGAAAGTTGTCGAAAGAGGTTAAACTTGAAATAATCGGAGAAGAAACGGAAGTAGACAAAAACATTATTGAACGTATCTCTGATCCTCTTATGCATCTTATCAGAAACTCTGTTGACCATGGCATAGAATCGGCAGAAGAAAGAAAAAAAATGGGCAAGCCTGAGGTTGGAACTGTTACCATAGAGGCTAAAAATGCCGGTGGAGATGTTCTTATAATTGTAAAAGATGACGGACGAGGACTTGATAAAGAATCAATACTAAAAAAAGCCAGAGCAAATGGACTCATTAACAGACCTGAAGCAGACCTTACAGATAAAGAAATATATTCGTATATTTTTCTGCCAGGCTTTTCCACAAATGAGAAGATAACAGAGTTTTCAGGCCGGGGCGTTGGTATGGACGTAGTCACAAAAAATATAGCTGCTGTGGGAGGAACAGTTTCGGTAGACAGTGTGCCGGGAGAAGGTACGATAATAACTTTAAAAATACCTCTGACACTGGCAATTATGGGCGGAATGATAGTCAGAGTAGGCAAGTCTACCTATACCATACCTGTTTTAAGTATCAGAGAATCATTTAAGGTCAATGAAGACAGTGTGATTTCGGATCTTGAAGGAAATGAAATGATCATGATAAGAGGCGAATGTTATCCAATTTTAAGGTTGCATAAGATTTACAATGTAAAAACCGAAATTACAAATATTGCTGATGGAATTGTTGTCATGGTTGAAAATAAAGATAAAGGTATGTGTATATTCGCTGACGAACTAATTGGTGAACAACAGGTGGTTGTAAAGGCTTTGCCAAACTACATAAAAAATATTAAAAAGGTTAGGGGGATTGCTGGCTGCACATTATTAGGTGACGGGAGTATCAGCCTGATACTCGACATTGCAGATCTGATTGAAAGCTAATATGGGGGAGAAGGTGAAAATATGGCAGATGTTATTGAGAACACTATGGACATGGAGGAAGATACGCAGAAAGGCAGATTTTTAACGTTTTCACTCGGTAATGAATCTTATGGCATAGAAATTAAGTACGTTACTGAAATCATTGGAATCCAGACTATAACGGAAATACCTGAACTTCCGGAGTATGTTAAAGGAGTAATTAATCTGAGAGGAAAGATTATCCCTGTAATGGATGTAAGACTTCGATTTAAAAAGGAAGCAAAAGAGTACAATGACAGAACCTGTGTAATTGTAATTGATATTAATGATATATCAATAGGACTTATTGTAGACAGTGTTTCAGAGGTACTCACAATTCCTGAAGAAGACATTGTAGAACCTCCTAAAATGAATAAGAGCTTCAGCAATAGATACATAAAAAACATTGGAAAAGTCGAGAATGGTGTAAAGCTGCTTCTTGATTGTGAAAAGCTACTTACAGAAGATGAACTGGAAGATTTGAGTGAAGCATTGTAGAACGGCGAAACACCAGAACAAATTAAGCAATAATAGGTGAACGAATAATTCAATATACGCGAAAGAACATAAAACTATCAAAAGGAGGTTTAAGAAAGTATGAGGATAAGAGATCTAAGAATAGGCGTCCGTGTTACAATCGGGTTTCTAATAGTTGCGTTTATTGCAGGTGTTATAGGAGTTGTTGGCGTTGTAAGTCTATCCACTGTTAATAAATCGTATAAAACTTCATATGCAGATAGCGTAGAAGCGTTAGAATCTATAGAAGGAATTAGCGCTAATTTTCAGCGCGTACGGGGCAACCTTTATCTAGTGGTGCTGGCCGATGACCAATACGATAAAGAGTCTTACTTAGAGAAAGTGGATGAATATAGAAGTGTTATAGATGAAAATATTGCAAAATATAGAAATATACTAAGTGGTTATAATGGTCAAGATATAGAAACGGAAAAGAAATTAGTTGATGCATTGGAATCCAATTTGTTGGCATATGACGAAAAAAGGAATGAGT
>ENA-OWPA01001230-OWPA01001230.1-bioreactor-metagenome-genome-assembly--contig:-NODE-1230-length-18521-cov-18.629961_pt1 | contig 18521 bp, 13 predicted proteins | sample MGYA00238139_ERZ651803 | MGnify/ENA primary metagenome ERZ651803 (study PRJEB26909, sample SAMN07631231) | bioreactor metagenome | isolation source: Switchgrass digestor | place: USA: Dartmouth... | reverse complement strand
ATACATAAAAACTACCATTGCAAAAAACAAAATCCAACTCATCATAGTACTTTTCCTTTGCGCATTTGTCATATTAAAGCTATTCTTAATAAACCTATATATTTTGGTAGTTCAAACTAATGAACAAATTTATATAATATCACTATAAAGCTTTTATTACATAATCTATATTCATTTCCTCAAAAATGAAAGATTGATTTTTTAAACACTTTTCTGCTATAATCCTCTAACTCAATCACAGTAAACTATCAATCAAAAGGTTGGCACTTTAACTTTCATAATTGCTTCATTTACAACATTCTCTGCCGTAATGCTTTTCATTTTAGCACCTGAATTCATGATAATTCTGTGGGCCAAAACCGGGACTGCCATTGCTTGGATATCGTCAGGAATTACATATTCTCTTCCCCTGATAAAAGCCCAAGCCTTTGATGCTCTGTATAAATTCAAACTTGCTCTCGGACTGCCACCTAAGACTACATGCTGACTATTTCTTGTAGCTTCAACAATATTTACAATATATTCCTTTATACAATCTTCCACTTTAACTTCCTTTACTTGATTTTGAAGTTCTAAAAGTTCATCAGTATTTGTAACAGGTTTCAGCTTATTTAATGGATTTTCACTGCCAAACCTGTCCAAAATCAATTTTTCTTCATTCTTTCCAGGGTATCCTATGGACAGTTTTAAAAAGAATCTATCCATTTGAGCTTCTGGCAATGGATAGGTTCCAAAACTTTCAACTGGATTCTGTGTTGCAAGTACCATAAACGGCTTAGGTAACTGATAAGTTTTTCCATCCACCGTAACCTGGTTTTCTTCCATTATCTCAAGAAGACTGGATTGAGTTTTCGGGGAAGTCCTGTTTATTTCATCGGCTAAAAGGAAGTTACACATAGCAGCTCCTTTTCTATATTCAAATTCACGGGTAGCAGGATTAAACATGGAAAACCCCATTATATCTGACGGCATCAAGTCCGGTGTAAACTGAACCCTGTTAAATATGCCATTGACCGAACGAGCAAGCGTAGCAACAATTTGTGTTTTGCCCACTCCGGGCACATCTTCAATAAGCACATGCCCATCACTAAGTAGAGCTACCAGAATAAGTTCTATAACAGATCTCTTTCCCACAATGACTTTTTCTACATTTTCAATAAGAGCCTCAATTACATTATTCATATGTACACCCCAGAAAAATGTTTTAATTTATAATTTCTAAAAATAAAAATCAAAACTCTTCTAAAAGAAATAAACTAACTTTTCAAAACTTTACATCATGAAAAAGATATTGAAATGCAAATTTAAAACTTAAAAGGTAAATATTCCATACAATAATAAAAAAACAAAGGTATTTGAAATTTCTTAAAATAACGATTATAAAAATATTATATTATAGAAAGGCACTGCTTTACAAGAATTCTTCCTATTATTTTACCTGACTCTTTTTAAAACTACAAAAGCAAAACCTTATGGACTCTTTAACGTCCATAAGGTTTTCAAATGTTCCAGCTAAGAAAGACGGGGGAAGTTCATAAATCTTCCCCCGCAATAAGTTTAATGTTTTTTTGGATTTAATCTATATTAATTAACAGTAATATTTGTAGGTATAGAATTAGTTCCGCTATAAGTTATGTTAAATCCAATTGTTATTGTTCCTCCTGCAGGTATTGTACTATTATAATCGACATTCTTAAGTGTAACTGAATTACCGTTCTGAGTATAACTACAATTCCATGCGTTTGTTATTTTCTGATTACCTGCATAGGTAAAGTTAACTGTCCAGCCATTTACTGCTGTAGAACCATTATTTTTTATTGTAATACTTACTGTAGCACCAGATCCCCAATCATTATGTGTATATGTTACTGAACAATTATTATTTTGCGATGGCGGAGGTGTCGGAACCGGATTGTCTGTTCCACCGGATGATGTAGCATTAACAATAAAGTTTGTAGGTGCTTTATTTGTTCCGGTATATGAAATATTAAATCCGATTGTCACTGAACCGCCTGCCGGTATAGTAGCGTTGTAATCTACATTTGTCAATACAATAGAATTTCCGTTTTGTGTAAAGCTACAATTCCATGCGTTCGTTATTTTTTGGTTTCCGTCAAAGTTAAATCTAACTGTCCAGCCATTTACTGCTGTAGAACCGTTATTGGTTATAGTCATACTAACTGTAGCACCAGTTCCCCAATCGCTCTGTGTATAATTTACCGAAAAGTTTCCTGATTGAGGCGGCGGAGTTAGTGTTGGTGTCGGTGTAGGTGTCGGTGGTGTTGTCGGTTGAGTCGTTGCCCCACCATTTACTGTTACTGTTCCCGCATTCAGTTTTGCTGTCATCGGCTTTAAAGTTCTGTCACCGAAAGTAGCTTTGCTTATTGTTACTGTTGATGTACCTAATGCCTTAAATGTTATGTTCGCAAATATTCCGTCCTCTCTTATGTATTCATTCAACAATGTTTCATCTAAGAACAATATCTTTATTATTCCGTTATCTTCTTTGTGCATTGCAAAGTTTACACCAGGATTCATTATTATACTTCCTGCTGATCCATTCACATACTCAAGTTTGCTTGGGTCATACGTTATTGTCATATCTGCTGTTGTAATTCCGTTTGATGGCACATTAGCCAATTTTACCGGTACTACCACTTGTTGTCCAACATTAGCTGTTACTGATTCAACATACGCTGTAAATTCTGTTGAAGCTGCTTCTGTTTTTTGAAAAGGCATAAGAGTACATAGAAGTAATGCACATAATACAATAGAAATGCATTTTGTGAATTTCGATAAATACATAAGCTCTACCTCCAACTAATCTTTTTTTATTAAGCCACAGTTATAAAACTGCGGATTAAAGACAAAAATATTCGCCTGACTAATAAATTTATCTAAGTCTGGGTACCGATTTTGCGATTTATACTACTTATAAGGATAGAACTACTGCCGATTTGCATGTCAACACGATATGCCGTTTTTGCTCAAAAAAGAAAGTCACACTAGATAAGAATATATTTATACGTTACATTTTTATTATAATATAAATTTTATAATATTTCCTATTAACATTATTTTAAAAGTATAACTATTTTTTTAGAATTGCCGATAAATTATTTTAAACCAATATTTTTTGTTAATTTATTATTATTTTTTTATATAATATTCAGGGTTCTAGAACTATCATAAACCAAAAACGATATATTTTTATATTTATAATGGTATTTTTTTCAATACTTTAGATTATAAATACCAAAAACAGGATCCATATACCGATTAAAATACTATGCCACCCGATATTTATAATTTTACATAAATAAATCAAAATTTTTGATAATTTAAAATTAATATCTTATAAAATACTTATTTATTTAATATATAAAATAAAAGTATACATAATCTTGTTTGCATAACATTAAATAAAATACCTTTTCGATATACCTTACCTTCAAGTTAAAAATAGATAATAATTAATGAAGGGAAAAGCTTTCTTTCATAAAACTTTTCCCTTCATTAATTTTCATAATTTATCCTAATACTTTTTAATATAATAGATTTATAAATACTGAGAATTTTCACTATGGAACGGTATAAATCTTTGGTGTTGGCGGTTCTGCCATTCCATAGCCTATAAAGAAGCTGGTGTGAGGCGGCTGATTATATGCCGTATTCTGCCATGCTATTCCCAGCCTATAAATCGGATCATGCATCAATGTATAAATTCTGCGATTTGTAAGACTTGTAGTTGTATAAATACGTAAGAAAGTGTTATCTGCAGACCTAAATACTACTTCCTCTCTCCAATCTCCAAATAAATCTGCTTGTAAGCATGGTGTGGCTTTTGTACCGTTACAGGAAGCACAGCCATCAGCCGAAAGCAGTGTTCCACCGTTATATTTAGTAATGGTAGTACCGTCCAAAAGTTCACGCAGCTCATCGCCATCCCACCAAATGGCAAAGTTTATTTGAGATGGACGATTTCCTATATTATTACCAGTAGAACTATAAAGTGGTGAACCTGCTGCCCACAATTCCATTCCTGGTGAAGATGGAACTATATCAGCTGCACACGCTCTGCCGCAATCGCCTGTATGATAATATCTGAATATTTGCTTTCCTGTTCTCGCATCCAGCAATACAGCGCCTTTTCCTTCTTCAAGACATGTCCATACTTCGAGTCCTGGCCTGTTAGGGTCAATATCAGCCAAATGCATCGCATCACCATGGCCTAATCCAGTATACCATAAACCCTTACCATCATGGTCTACAGCCGAAGTACCCAATATAATTTCGTCAAAACCGTCTCCGTCAACATCTCCTACACTTAGATTGTGATTACCCTGTCCTGCCCATGCCGAATTGCCGTAATCATCACTGTCAAAGGTCCAGCGGTGTACAAGTTTTCCGTCCCTAAAATCCCACGCTACCACTGTTTGTCTGGTATAGTATCCACGGCACATAATAAGACTTGGGCGTTGTCCGTCAAGATAAGCTACACATGCTCTGAAACGGTCAACCCTGTTCCCATAGTTATCTCCCCAATTTGATACATTACCTCTTGGAGGAAGGTAATTTACGGTTGATAGAGCTGCTCCTGTCTCTCCGTCAAATACCGTCAGATATTCAGGTCCTGACAAAATGTACCCGTTTGAATTACGATAATCTGCATTTGGATTACCAATAACAACGCCTCTTCCATCTACAGTTCCATCTGCTGTTTTACATGCAACCTCTGCCTTTCCGTCTCCATCCAAATCATAAACCATGAACTGTGTATAATGGGCACCGGCACGTATATTTTTGCCAAGATTTATAGTCCATAACTTTCTGCCTTGTAATGTATAGGCTTCAAGGTACACAGGATCGGTATATCCTGCATTTGCATTATCCTGTGTCGCACCTTCCCATTTAACAACAATTTCGTATTGCCCATCTCCGTTCAAATCACCGGCACTGCAATCTCCTGCCGAATAACCGTTAACCGGTGGCTTTATAGGAATTTGTAAATAATTTTGTCCCCATACCCTTACTGTATTTGATTCTTCTTGTTCCTGACCGTTTACTACTGTACGTACAGTATATGTTGAATTTATATTGCCATTTGTATCAATATAATTTGTAGCTCCGGTAATGGGTGAAGAATTCACTTTTATACCGTTACGATATATGTTAAATGCTATATTTGAAGGTTCTGTGCCCAGCAAACGCCAGCTCAAAAACACACCATTATCTACTTTTACGGCAATCAAACCCCTATCCAGTTTCTCCATCTGTCTGTAACCTGGCGGCGGTGTTGCATTTCCTGGCCGTGTTGATGTAGGCGTAGGAGTTACAACCGGTTCAGAAGTTTCTTGTATTTTTAAATAGTCAACATTCGGTCCTCCTTCTGCTGTAATAGCCAACGCTCTGATTGAATTTGTTCCTTGCCTGAGATTTACCACTATACTAGCATCTTCCCAAGCAGTCCATGCACCTGTCGGATAAAAATCCATACCATCCTTAACAACAATGTTATTTATAATTATTTGCATCGCTCTATTAGCGTTACTGGCACTGGCATACCTAAAGGTCAACTTATAGGTTCCAGCCTTTGTTACATTAACATACCATTCAATATAACTGCCATATTCATTATTATAATTTACATAACCGCTACCTGTATAACCTTCATGTATAGTCTCAAGAAAGGCATTGTAAAGTGTGGCATCTTCAGCTTGATAAATTGCTTCCATTGAAGGTTCAGGCGTTACAATTATGTCATTTCCTGCCGGGAACGCGGAAATAAATCCTAACAAAAAGCTCTTCATATAAGCATAGTCAATAGAATTAATATCATTATCTCCATTGACATCAGCTGCTATTTTACCGTTAGATACGGGAAAATCAGAAATTATCCCTATAAGATACGCACGTATTAATGCAAAGTCGATAGAATCCCGTTCACCATCTCCGTTTAGGTCTCCATACTTTGTTGAAATCATTTGAGAGCCTTCGACTTTAAAACCGGAATAAGGCAAAAAACTCAAAAAAATTCCCAGAACAATCAAAATTACCAACGCCCTCTTCATAAAATTAACCTCCCTTATACTTTAAACTTTATCTAATGAATTTCTAAATTTTGACAAACAAGTATTTTATCTATATTTTCCCAATTCTTTAAAAAAAGATTATATGTGTGAGTATATTGGGATACATGTCTTTTAGATGTAGAATCCTTAATATTATACAGGAAAATGATTTCAAACTATGCTAAGTCAGCTGTTCAGATACTTAAGCAAATTGGTTTTGCTGCCTTGGTACGAAATAATAAAAGCGGTTCTCAATAATAGCTACAGATTGATTTTTGAAATTATATTGTATATATTTATTATACTTTTATTTTACAAATAAAAACAGAGGTAAAATAAAAATAGATTGTATAAATATCATTTGATATAAATTATATAGATTTGCCCATATTAATCTGATATAACTTGGTCAGTAAAATACATTATCGACCTATGCTAAACCTTTATTTTATTGGAATTTGGAGGAAAATGTTTATGAGTTATTCGAAAATTTCAAGAAGATTTTTTGCTTATTTATTTGATACTATTATTGTTTCCGGTATTGCTTGTACCCTATTGTTAATTTTAAAATTATTAAATATTTTTGACATTAGAAGTGTTGCTGAAAATATAGTAAATGGTGATTTCTCTTTTTTTGTTAATTACTATATATTATGCTTTTTAATTTATTTAGTCTACGAAGTTGTTTTTTTAATTTCCAATTTATCATCGACCCCCGGTAAAATAATCTTGGATATGGAAATTGTAAGCTATAAATCAAGTTTCTTAAAAGTGTTTATAAGAGCAATAGTAAAAGTAATTGAATCTCTAACGTGTCTTGTACTTATATCTGGTTTAGTAGCAGTTTTTACTGAAAAAAAGCAGTCTATTCATGATTTGCTTGCAAATACTTTTGTAGTTGACTTCGACAGAAAAAGTCATCATCTTCCAAGCAGAATGGACAGTGAAGAGTTTCACGAAGAAATGAAAAGAAGAGGTATAAAGACCTATAGTGAGCAAAAAGCTTTAGCTCAAGAATTGTTTGGAAATTCAAAAAAAACTAATATCGGCACTATACTCAGTTCTCCTTTACTCTGGGTCATAGTTTTAGTTGTATCATTAATTATTTCTACAATCTATTCAAATTTGATTGTGTACCAAATTAAAAAAATTTTCATTACGGGCAACTTATAATAACAGTATGGTATTAAATTGTATTATCTGTTATAATATAATTAATTTAATTGACTAATATGCTACTGTTAATAAACAATATAAGAAAATATAGAAAAATAGTGACAGAAATAAAATTTATATAATTTATATTTCAAATGGGGATTAGATATGAAAATCAGTAAATTGTTCAGGAGATTTTGGGCATACTGTTTTGATTTCTTAATAGTTCTCGGTATTTATTGGATGATTTTGTTCCTTATAAAGGTATTAAGCGGTTATAATGGCAGTATATCATTGTTAAAGGAATTACACAGAATACCATCGATAGAAATTTTTATAAGCTCCTTAAAGGGACAAGCAATTAGTCTAATCATATTATATTTAATATATGGCCTGGTATATTTAATTTATGAAACTTCTTTTCTAAGTTCAAAATTTTCTGCTACACCGGGTAAAATAATATTAGGCATAGAAGTTGTTTGTTACAGCAAATCCAACTTTTCAAAAATCCTGATAAGGTCTTTATTAAAAATCACAGCAATTTTATTACCTCCTTTTACTTTGCTGCTATTTATACTTTCTGCATTCAGCAAAACAAAACAGTCGCTATATGACAAACTATCCAATACTTATGTAGTCAATAAAGATAATAGCAAAAAATACGGAACTAATCCGGAAATGACTCTTGAAGAGTTTTTTGAAGAAATGAAAAGCAGAGGACTTAGAATGTATAGCGAGCAAAGAGCCTTGTCACAAGAAATTTACGGTAGACCTACACCATTAACTAAACACTACTATAAACCCGCATCCAACCACTAAATATTTGGAGTATTTACATTGCTTATCTCAATAGTTATAAGCTTAAGCTTTGTTTATTGTTTCTTTCCCCATATTCAAAAATTTTATGTATTATTTTAACTTAAATAAATATCGTAATTACTTTGCTTTTGGAAAACATAAATCCAAGTATTGCGAAACTTAATTTCCGAGCACTCTTATTTTATTAATGGGATTACACAATTAAATATATAATTCTGTAACTTTGACCTTGAAATACCGATAAGCTGCAGTTAGAGTTGCAACCTGTCAATAATTTCACCTGTTAGCTTTTCGTCGTAGAGCATGATGTTCCATTCACTGAATTCAAGGTTCGTTATAATTCTCACATTCCATTTTTCATATCATTCCAAATTAACCTGAAATAAAGTTGCAAACCCTCTTTACCAAATAGTACATATCCCAATCACATATCAGAAGTTCCTTTTTTTATTGATTCATAAATCATTGTGACTCCCTTTTGGCATTACCTCACTTAAAATATTAATATATCTCGCTGTTCCATAACAGGAAAATTAAAACAATTAGTGAGAAATAATTCGAACGAATGTAAAATATATCCGTTTTTTGTGAAGATATATAAGAATAACATGGGTATTTGAGGGTATGCTAACTAATAAAAAATATTGATACCTTCGATAAACGGATGGAGAAAGGTAAAAATCTAAACATACCGGAGATAAACAATAGTTAATTGGAATTAACGAGATAGGAAAAGCATAAGGAATGGAATAAATATAAAATATAGTAATGGGCCTGTAGCATGGCATACTAACAAACTGAAGATTATAACCAGAATTATGTATGGCCATTGCAGTATTAAAACATTAAATACAAAAATTCTCCGGTTGGAATAAATGAGATTATTTAATTGATTTGGGAAAATCTATTTAAGAACCTTCAGTTTGGTATTATAAAGGCAGGTAGTGCATTCGATATTTTTCAATAGCTTTTTGTACAAGAATCAGTATAAATAAAGCATCACAAGCGTAATATCTTAATATGAGGTGATTATTGTGGCATTATACCAGGAAACTTTTTATAATAACTATCTTAATAAGAGCAGCACAATAAAAGCTGATTCATCATGGGAATTTCAGCTTAAAAAACAACAACTTTTTGCTAAATGGCAAGAAGAGGAAGAGAAAAAGAGAAAGAGAGAAGCTATTGAAAACATAAGATTAGCAGAAAAAGAAGAAAAAGATTTCTTAAAAAATCAAGCACTTGAACAGACAAAAGAAGCCCAGGAAGAAATCGAAGAATATAACAATATACTTAATCATACACTAGAAGTTAACGACAAACTCGATTGGAATACACAATATAAAAAGGCCGATTATCCACCTTTTAAAACTACTCTTTGTGAGCCAAAGATAGAAGAATATTATGCAAAATATTCTGTTCCGGAAAAAACTACACTTGAGTATATTCTCCCTTTTTTAAAAAGAAAAAGAGAAAAACTGAAAAATCAAGCAACTCAAGATTATAATGCCGCTATGGAAGAATATAAACAAAAGTTAGAAGAAGAAAAAAAGCAATACACAGAAAAGAAACAAGTATATCAAAAGGAAGTTGAAGAATATAACAAAACAATAACAGATTGGAAAAATGCATACGAATCAAGCGAAAAAGAAGCAGTAGAAAAATATGTAAGAGTAGTATTGGAAAATTCAGAATATCCAACATCTTTCAATAAGAATTACGATATTCAATATGATAGCAAAACTAAAACGTTTATTATATCATATAACTTACCGGCTCCTGAGCAAGTTCCCAAAGTTATTGAATACAAATTTGTTCAATCTTCAAAAACCATTAAGCCTATCGAGATGAAAAAGAAAGAATTTGATAGCTTTTACGAAAATATTATTTTTCAAGTGACTCTTAGGACAATCCACGAGGTATTTGAAGCTGATTATGCAAATACCATTGATGCAATAGTATTTAACGGTTGGGTTAATTCAATTGATAAGGCTACAGGAAATGAGTTTACATCTTGTATTATTTCATTGCATACAACAAGAGAAGAATTTATGAAAATCAATCTTGCAAGAGTAGATTATAAAGAATGTATCAGAAATTTGAAAGGTCTGACTGCGGGTGCGCTTATTCATTTACCTCCTGTAAAACCAATATTGGATATTAATAAAGAAGATAAAAGATTTGTAGAATCAAAAGATATATTGGCAGAAATAAATACTATGGACAATTTAGCAACTATGGATTGGCAAGACTTTGAACACCTTGTAAGACAGTTATTTGAGAAAATGTTTACCGAAAATGGTGCGGAAGTTAAAGTAACGCGTGCAAGTCGTGATGGCGGAGTTGATGCTGTTGCATTTGACTCAGATCCAATCAGGGGCGGTAAATTTGTTATTCAAGCAAAGCGATATACCAATGTTGTACCTGTTTCAGCGGTTCGAGATCTATATGGTACAGTAATAAATGAAGGTGCGACAAAAGGAATTTTAGTCACAACAAGTTATTTTGGCAATGATTCAATAGAATTTGCAAAAGATAAGCCTTTAACATTAATAGACGGTTCAAATTTAGTTTATCTGCTCCAGCAATACGGCTATAACGTCTGCTTATCATTAAATAAATAACAAAAATACAAGTATAAATTACCTAAAAAAGCAAGTATGGGTAATCAGCAACTAACGCCGGTCCGGCCAGGCAATAATATTTGGGCAAAAAATATATAAGCTCAGTCACTAACAAAAACAGGGAATGAATTAAATTAGCAACAATACAAAATTCGGAACCAAAAAGTCAAACGTTGGTATATTAAACGGAATATACAGAGAATATACAGAAATCAATCAAAACCTTTACCCGCCAACGGCTTTAGAAAGATTTTATAACAAAATTGGAATACGAAAAAAGATAATGAACCTATACAGATTTTCATCTATTATATTGCATGAATTTTCAGAAAACCGAGTCATACAGGGTAAACATAAATCTATTTTTTCTCATGACATATTTGTAGCTTAAAAGAGTATTGAAGCATAAAAAAGGTCACAGTAAAACCCTGTAACCCTTGACATTTGGCGGAGAGAGAGGGATTCGAACCCTCGGTACCCGTTTTGTGGGTACACACGATTTCCAGTCGTGCGCCTTAGACCAGCTCAGCCATCTCTCCATAATTTATTATTAAATTAAAACCGCTTTAATATTGTACAACAGATACTGCAGCTTGTCAATAAAATAAAGCACAATAAATATTTGGTTGTTTTTCCCATGTACATTAATATACATCCGGGTCTTCAGTTACAGACCTTCTATAGTTTTCAATTTCTTCACAAAGAGTATTACGGTTCTTCTCAATTATTTGTACATATTCTTTTAAAATCATAGCAGTCTCACTCTTTTCATTGTTCCCAACAAATTTCTTATAGCTTGATAAAAGCTCGTCATTAATCTTTCCGGTTTCATAGTTGAAAGCAGGGTTATTATCAAAACCGAAAAGATAAGTATGAAAATAAAACAGATAATCATTAATCATTTCAGATTCCTTAATAGAATTGGAATATTTACTGAAATAATTTTCAATTTCTAATATCTTCTCTGCCAATTCGTCCCATGAGACCTTATATCCATCCGAAATATTTGCTAATCGTTTTGATTCTTGAGCTTTATAGGAGATATAATCCCTAATCTCACTCTGCAATAAATCACCATACTTTTCTAAAACCTGATAATTCTGAACAGGAATAAATGAACCTTCCTCGCACATAATGATATAGCCGCCATCTAATATCTCTTTAACAAGAGATTTCACCTTTTCATCCTTTATTTTATCAACTTTTTTCTGGTCAAAATTATATTCAAAGGTTTTGAACAACTCCTCCCGAACAACTTCATCTTGCAAACTTTCTTCATATATCGTCAAATACCTTGATTGAATTTCCTCAAAACTTAATATCATCGTAGTGGCTTCTTCCCGATTAACAGCATTAATTTTCCTGTCAATAAAAGACAAGGCCTCGAAGGGCCTTGTTTCTTCATTTATAATATTGTTATATTCATTTATTGAAACACTTGCAGGTTCTTTTTCAAAATATTTTTTATTTTTAATAATATTTTTTATCTCTTCGTAAGGTATTTCAAACTCTAGCGGACCTATATCCGGAGTTGTATATGGGACAGTTTGAACATATAAAACCAATCCCGATTCCTTAATATAAAACCCGCTTGAAGCTTCTATAGACTTAATTTCCTGTTGAAGCTTTACCCCTGATTCCTGAACCTTTTTCATAAATAATGGATTAAGCTTGTTGGTATCTTTAATTACATCCTGCAAATTAATTTTTGATCCGGTTCTTAAATCAATATTAACAGAATCAATAATCTCGTCGGGTTCTTCAAAATTTACAATATAATTTTCTAAAATTAGTTTAATACTAAGTACATATTTTGATCTAAAAGTAACTTCATACGAAACATTTAATACTTGCTCTATCTTAGTTTGATCTTCGGATATTTCCTCTGCAGCTTCTCCTAAACCAAATGCTACTTCTTTATATTTTTCAATTCTCTCTTTAATTGCATTATTTACTTTAGTTTCAACTTCCGAGTCAATCATGTTGGATACTTGCGGGTATTTGATAACCGATTCAAGTCCTTCTTTCGTATTGTTTTCAACTACTTCTTGAATAACATAGTTATTGGTTAGTTTTGATTCATCTTTCGAACAGCCACTTAATACTATAGCCAGCATTAATAGAGCCACTACTAGTTTTTTCATTAATCTACCTCCCAAACAAAATTAACTTATCTATCGGTAAAAATAAATTTCTAACCCACCCCCTGCTTAGCAAAATATATAATATATATAAAATGTAACATTAACATGTATTCAATAATATTATGCCATAATAATGGGCGGTAGGCAAAGTATTTCTTACTGTTTTTCATGCAATATCTTGTAATACATATCCCATCTTTTAAATATCTTTTAAAAAATAAAGCATTTGTCCTTTGTCTTATATAAAAAACTCCTAATCGCAACATTCTTTTAATAAGCGAATTAGGTCTTTGACAAGTCTCTTTTATATAAATCAAGTAACTAATTTTGTCTAAAAAAACTTTATATCCTGTATGCTTAAGAAATTACAAATTATTTTTTGAACCAACTTAAATACATATTATTGTAAAATAATATTACACATATTTATTATCTTATGATATAATCTATACATTGTAAGTATATGTTAGGGAGGAAGCTATGGCAAAGAAAGTAACTATGGAAGACATTGCCAAAAAGGTGGGCATGTCAAAGAATACTGTATCTCTAGCATTACGTAATATGCCCGGAATAAACGCCCAGACACGGAAACTTATTTTCGAAACTGCAAAACAGTTAGGATACGAATATAAAAAGAATTCTTCCCAAAATTCTTCCTCAGATACTTCCTACAAAAACATTTGTTTAATCTTCTCTAAAGACACTCATAAATCTGAAGGTTTCTTTTCATATATACAGTATGGCGTTGAATCTGAAGCAAAAAAAAATAATTTGAACATCATTATATATTGCTATGATGAGAACAAGGAAGAGTTTGAAACACCGCTCAGTATTAAAGAAGGGCTTATTTCAGGTATTATTACCCTTGGCAGAATATCCAAAAAAACACTGACTTCCATTCTAAAATTTAATCTTCCTCTTGTAATAATAGATCACTATTTTGATGATTTAATTTGTAATTACGTATTAACAGATAACATATCCGGAGCATATTTGGCAACTGAATACCTTATTAAGCTAGGCCATAAAGATATAGGTTTTTCAGGAGATATTTCTGCTGCCAGCAGTTTTTATGACAGATTTCAAGGATATGTCAAAGCCTTGGACCAGTATTCAATTCCCTATAATAAATCTTTTTGCATAACTGACAAATGCCTGTATGAATATAAAAAAGACAGTATACAAAGAGTAATCGACGAGATTAAAAAAATCCCAAAATTACCTACTGCTTTCTTTTGTTGCAATGATATCGAAGCAATAACCTTAATAAATGCCCTTAAATCTATCAATCTATCCGTTCCAGACGATATTTCCGTTATAGGCTTTGATAACATTGAGCTTTCAAAAAATATTACTCCCGAACTGACCACTATGCATATCTCAAAAGAAGCCATGGGAGAACGAGCTGTAAAACTTTTATTGGAAAGAATGGCTAACCCGAACTCTTTATGCGAAAAAATACTTTTACCCACAATGTTTGTTGAAAGAAACTCTGCAAAGAAAATAAATTAGTCATATAACACATTTTAAGTAACTTTTCTCTCACTTATGATACGTTTCACCGTGTATTACTGAATACATGACTATCCTTGAATATTAAGTAAAAAGTCTTACATCATGTACGACAAATATATTAAATTTGTAGTTCTGATTCATCAATCTCTAACTCCTTCAGAACTTCTTCCATACTGATAAACTCGACTTATTCACGATTCTTCTCAAATTCATTAATGACTTCAATTTTTTCTTTATCAGGCTGGACTTCTTCAATGCTTTCCCACTGCTTCTTGGCTTCCTGCTCTTTTTTATTCTTTAAAAAGGCATAATAATTTAAAACTTCTTTAAGAAGTTCTGAGGCATTTTTCTTTGCTAACTTTATAATTAACTCTTTTGACAGCGGATTCACATTGTTCATCTGCCTGTTATACATATTACACCAATATTATATCACAAACACATATAAATGTTATACTATGTTATGAGGATAATACTGCCTTTTTCTCATTTATGGTAGGTCTCATCATATCATCACTAAACAAAAAGTAATTTACGACTTTAGTGTTCTACTTATTACCTATGTTTAAAAAATAAATCACTACTGCTATGTAAAAAATATTTATTTAACTAACTCTATGAGTTTTGAAAATAATATCGCGGTACCCTCAGCATCATCTAAAGCAGTATGCCTATTTCTAATTTGGATGTTAAAGTACTTAAAAGCCTTATCTGCGGACGATATATCTTCTTCTAGTTTTCCTGCATAATATAAATATTTTAATATAGAAGCAGTATCAATGAACCTGTGAGAAAAATAATTGCTGAAATTTATTTTATTTTCATTAAAGAAATATTTAATGAAATTAATATCAAAATTAGTGTTGTGTCCACCTAATGTTATAGGCATTTCATCTTCAAAATGCTTTACGCAAAAATCTAGAATCTCATTTATAGCAAGTTTGGGCTCGATAGCAACATTTAAAAAAGACAGTATATCTATTTGATTAATTTTTAGTGCATCTGGCGTTATTTTAAACAAATCATGTTTTATGAATATTTCTTTAGAATCAATAATTTTATTATCATACCATACAACTAACCCAACTGACAAAAGGCTACATTCCGCTGGATTTAATCCTCCTGTTTCTGTATCTAAGAATAAAATTTTATTTTTCATTTTTATCCTCCTTTTTGCTATCATGATTTTCTTCTTTCGAATCTTCCTTTTTTTCAGACTTACTTATAAAATAAAATAAACTTATTAGTGCTTCATTACCACATAACGTCCAGTATCTTTTGTATTTTTCATGAAATGTAAACCAAAGTAATGAGTTTATTATCAACAATGTATCATAGATATTATTTCCACTTGTGCTAATTATGTCATTATATTCTTTAAAAAAATAAATTATATATATGAAATTTAAAAGAAAGATTAATGCCAAAGACCTATAAAAGTTGTATTTGGCTAAAAACCTAAAAGATAGTGACTTAATCTTTTCTTGTTCCATAATAACATTTGAGATTTTATATAATGAATACCATGTTTCTGGATAATTAGTATTTAGTTTTTTATTGATTTTTTTAACTATATCTGGAATAAGTTTTTCATTATCTTTATAGTAATCTGGTGACTTAAAAGAAAAAATACTATTAACAATATAGTAGCCAAAACTATATAGACCCCCAATAAAATTTAATATACTTAAATACCAAGGTTTTTCTTCATCATTTTTATATTTTTTATCCCATTCTTTTCTATAAGATTTTTTTAATATATAGGTACTAATAGAAAACTTTTCATTAGTTAACGAGTTATTGTCATGTATTTTTTTATTATCTTTAATTTTACTCACAAAAAAGTGTATAATTTTTTTTACCCCTTTTGAAAAAAGTTTAAAGGTAAAACGAACGAACTTATTGATTCCATCATCAAATATAATTTCAAAAAAAGAATATGGATATTTAGAAAACACCTTTACTGCGTGTCCTAAAATATATCCAGCAACAATAATTATAATTATTGCTGTAGTCTTATTGTTATTGTAAAAATTTATAATGTTTGATAAATTGATATTATTTTCCTCGAATAACTTTTCTATTTCAGAAAAAGGTATAGCCAACAATGGCAGCAGTAAGAACAATGCTATAGCCATTAGCCCAGGAACTAGCAAACCTATAATATCAAACATAAACTCTTCTATTTTTTCATACATGCTATCACCCCATATTTATAAGTTCATCACGTTTTTTTATCAATCAAATTATATACAGATTATATTTTAAAACATTTAGCATTACATAGGAATACAATAATTTACTCGTTTATATGTTAAACACATAAGGTTATGCCTAAGTCAACACTTCCAAGAATTCTAAAGAACAACTCATACAAATATTAACACATGATATTAATCCCACACTCAATCACAAAGTCCCTCCCGTTAAACCTTCACATTCATTTATGATACACCATGCATTACTGAATACATGACTCTATTCAAAATACAATGATTTTCAATAAAACATTAAACTTTAGCACATAGAACCTAATTCTTTATTCACAATAATATGAAATTTACTTCTTAGCAAATCTTTATTATTTATCATTAAAGAAGTCTTCCCTACTAATTTCATAATCAACGGCAGTCCTCAACTTACCAGTCTGGTCCTTCCAACAGTCTTTTCTTACTCCAATTCTCCGAGCCCCAATCTTATTTTCGTAAACATATTGAGCCCTTTTGTTTTCAAGCATAGTATCCCAAGCAATTCTTTCTATTGGACATTTAGAATTAATGATTTCATCTGTAAAAAGAAATTCAAACAGCATCTTAATAATTTTAGGACCATATCCCTTGTTCTGGTAATTAAAATCGCATATTTTCCATCCAGGATATGCTGTATCTCCTTTAATCCTGTAACTTAATTCACCTACAGCCTTACCATCAATTTCTATAATACAAAGTTGCCTTAATTCGTCATTCTTGCTTTGAATATTTTCAATAGTATCTTCTAAAGACTCCCCTAGTCCATTTGGAAATCCCGCATGTTCCATGACCTTTCCGTCATTCCACCACTTATTTAATTGAATAGCATCATCAACAGTAGCACTTCTAATTACAATATTATCTTTTTCAATTCTCATATTTGCCTCCAAAGAAACAGTTTCAGGCTAAAATCACTTATGATAGAACTCAAAAATTTTATATATTTTTTCTTAATTCACCTGTTTTATTTGCAACAAATTGAGCAAATAACTTTTCTTTTTCAGCACGTTCTTTTTCAGCAATAATATCATCCAATATTAACTCTATACCAATTTTAAGATACGGATACATAGAGATACATTCTTCTTCGCTTAATTCATGTATACCTTTACTAACTATACTATATAAGTTTTTATTTTCAACAAGCACTTTAGGTAAATAATCTTTTAAAATTTCTATTTTTTCTTTGAAATCGCTGTGCATAAAATCCTCAGATGATATTTCTAGCATATCTTTTACTTTACTATATTTCTCAAGAACTAGATTTTCTATAATTCTGCGAAGATATACAAAAGAACCAATCCCTATCCCATGAGAAAAAAGTCCTAAAGACTTTTTATATTCCACGAATTTTTCACCAAGAACAGATTTATATTTCATGTTTTCTCTAATTGAAATATCAGCAAAAGATGGATATTGCCCAATTTTAATCATCTTATCATTGGTAACCAGTAAATCAAACAAAATTGAATGTTCGTTATCTCTAGTACATTGAAAAAATAAACAATACCTTTTGTTTAAATACTCTTGAAATCGTACTTCTTTCTTAGGAGTTTTTCCACGACCTTCTGAATAATCAATTCTTATACCAAATCCTCTTTCTTCATATGTTTGCTTTCTAACCTCTTTAAAAATACGCTTTTCATTGCACTTAATGCAAAAACAATCAATGTTATAGTCATAATAACCGCTGTTAGAGAGCATCTTTTCTAATTCATCTAAGTCTTCAATAGAAACATCAATACTGTCATATAAACCTTTGTTCACAAGTAATTCCTCAAACTTTGACATATATTAATCCCCCTTTAAATCATGTTGAAACAGTATTTATTTGGCACGTAGTAAGATTTCTATTATAGCGCTTTTAGGCACCTATACTGTGCGATTAATACTTTCGGCGCTTATTTTGTGTTATCTATTTGTGGTAAGGTGCATTGTTAATGA
>ENA-OWPA01001228-OWPA01001228.1-bioreactor-metagenome-genome-assembly--contig:-NODE-1228-length-18555-cov-4.643197_pt1 | contig 18555 bp, 20 predicted proteins | sample MGYA00238139_ERZ651803 | MGnify/ENA primary metagenome ERZ651803 (study PRJEB26909, sample SAMN07631231) | bioreactor metagenome | isolation source: Switchgrass digestor | place: USA: Dartmouth... | reverse complement strand
CGTGTCCATAAGCCCCTTTTCAACAGGGTTCGTACTACGGGGCAACATAGCGGTTTATTACTCGGTTATGAATCACTTTATGCCATTTGGACGCCTTCCCAAATGTTCAGGTCCGTAGCTGCATCAAACACCATCTCCCTCGCTCCAAGGGCAGCATTGAGCGATGTGAGGATAAAGAGCGTGTACTTAGAGCAGTTGGGACAGTAGGTGCACGACTGTTTTCCCTACTGGCGGGGACGCTTGAACCTTGTACACGGACCACGCTATTGCGTGCTCTTCGTGAGAATAACGTTTTCGCTAAGTGATTTGTGAGTCATGTATTCTGACCGGCCACCAGAACGACTGGTAACCACGGCGGTCCGATTGACAGATATGCACATCCTTGCGATGTTCTGATGGATTTGAATGCCTCCCTTGAAGATTTTCGATGATCTCATTTGAGTTGGGATGCGCACAAATATGTACTTGCTATGTCAGGTCAAGCTCTTTTCGACTAGTAACGCTCGGCCAAAGCCCTGCCGGGCGTTTTCGTCTTGTCATATACTTCATGACACGCGCTGACTAGTTTTACCGCAGTATACAACGGCGAAAGCGTCGAGGGCTTCACACAAAAGGACATCAAGGAACTGCAGGAGGAGTGCCCCCGGGAGGGCATGATGGGCATATCGCCCCGGTACATCATCAACCGCCTCAGTGCGGCTCTGGTGAAAGAGGACGTCAAGTGCGTCAACCCGCTGGATGCCCTCCGGGCCCTAAAGGATGGGTTTGAGCAGCATACCGGCATTACCAAAGAAGAGCGAGAAAACTACCTGAACTTCATCTACGAGGTGCGCAAGGAGTTTGACGAGCTGGCAAAAACAGAGATCCAGCGGGCGTTTATCTATTCCTTCGAGGAGACCGCCCGGACGGTCTTCACCAACTACCTCGACAACGTGGAAGCTTACGTCAACAAGCAGAAGCTGATCGACCCGATCACCGAGGAAGAGGTGGAGCCGGACGAGAAGCTGATGCGCTCCATCGAGGAGCAGATCGGCATCACAGAGAACGCGAAGAAGGCCTTCCGGGAGGAGATCATGATCCGGATCTCCACCCTCGCCCGGCGGGGGCAGAAGTTTGACTATACTTCCCACGACCGGCTCCGGGAGGCCATCGAGAAGAAGCTCTTTGCGGATCTGAAGAACGTGGTGAAGATCACCACCAGCACACGCACGCCGGACCCCGAGCAGCAGAAGCGGATCAACGAAGTGGTCCAGCGGCTGATTGACGACCACGGCTACTGCGAGTGCTGCGCCAACGAACTGATCCGGTATGTGGGCACGCTGCTCAGCCGGTAGGGCAGAGGACGGGGATGGCCCAACAGGGGGCCATCCCCGTCCGCATGCGTGTGGGTGCGGGCTGCCACGAGAGAGGGCTGTCAGCACTGGCAGGCTGGGCGTTTGGGCAGCGGGTGCCGCCCGGAGGGTGTGGTTCCACGGGAGACTACTTGGCAAGACCGTCTCGCATGGCTTGTGCGCTGCGTCTGCGGCAGACGCCGCCAGTGGAGGAGCTCAAGCCAGAGCCTGCGGCCACTGGGCGTCCCGGGGGCTGCCATGCTTTACGCTGCGCCAGCCGGCGCACCTGAAAGTCATACTTAAAGAGTTTGACCGGTCTGGGCCGGGGCTTAGGTGTCAAACAGTTCAAGCACGGTCCCGGCGAAGGCCCGAAAACCGGCCCAAACAGGCTGACTGAAAAACAATGACACCGCTTCTGGAAGGCAACTGTGTCACGGTTTTTAAGTCAGGAGGCTGACTTAAAAGGGTTGACATTCTGAGGCGGGGTGCCCCCTGTCAAGACGTTTAAGTCAGCGCTGAGAACAGCCCTTCAGCGATAGCGAGCCTCGTTCACTTAAACACTTTGACACCTTAGTCCCTGCCCAGGACTGTCAACCTTTTTCAGTTTACATAAGACCCGTCCCTGGCCGTCCATTGGCCGCTGGCCGCTGGAAGCCTTACTGAGTATCCATAACATCCGTCGCCCAACCCAAGCAGCGGCTTTCGCCGTTTACCTTACCGCGGCACAGGTCACACAACCAACGGAGAATTCTGACCGAATAGAGGAACTAATGTGTGATTTGGGCCGTCTATCGATTGACCGACCTCATGTTCTGGCTTGTCCAGAAGTGAAATCACAAGGAGGTTAGGCCGTGAAGAGATCAGTTCCCCTTCTGTTCGTGATCCTACTGGCCCTCTTCAGCTTTGGCTGTAATCAAGGAGCGCCACCTTCAGAGCAATCAGCAGGTGATGAGCCAACTCGGCAGACGGTGATGGTCGTACAGGGTGACGAGTCGATCGAGCTGTATCGCCATGAGGTGTGGGCTGAGGTCTACCGTGATGGTGAATGGCTCAGCGCAGACGGGATACGTGCCATCGGTCTCTTGTCTGATATTGCTCACCAACTGCCTGTCGTGGCCTTCAGTGACACCCTCGGCCTCGACATCCCGGCCCAGATCGAACTCAACTTCATCGAAGTCTACGACTCGGACCATAACTCGGTTTTCAAGGTATCCACGGCAGAAGAGCTTGTCACGTCGGCCGGTAATCTGGACAGCGGCACCTACTACGTCGCGATCAACGCCACCCGCAGAGGTGAGTACATTGAACCCGAGAACAAGCAGAACACATACGGTGAGGAGTATCTCTTCAAGATGACCGTCAACGCTGCTGGGTAACCTGCAGCATACATCCAGCCAACGGCATGGGCCCGAACCGAGCGCAACCGGACGGTTCGGGCTTTGCGCGTCCTTCATGGATGCTCGCTTGTTGGTGAAGCCCAATATGGGCGAGGTGGCACGGGTCCGTTAGCCAAAGGCCAGGGCTGCTCAGGGATGACTGCGCCCCGTCGCCGGCGGCCGCAGTGGCCAGGTGAGCGCTGCCGGGCGCTGGCAGCTGAAGCAGTCGGTGGGGGTGCCTTGTTTTTTCAGACAAAGAGGAGGAGCAGCCCGCAGCGCGTCGAACTCTCTTGGTGCTACGATCCGCAAATTCGTGTCACCAAAGGAAGGGGAGCCGTGTTGGACGACCTGGTCCGGTTTGGCATCTCCATGAATGCGCAGCTGCTGGCCCAGTTTGACCAGGCCATCGCTCGCCGGGGCTATAACAACCGATCTGAGGCGATTCGCGATCTGATCCGCGCCTACCTGGTCGAAGAGCAGTGGAAGGACTTGGACGCCGAAGTAGCCGGAACCGTAACGCTGGTGTACGACCACCACTCTGCCGTCAGCCAGGCGCTGGCCGACCTGCAGCACGATCACCATGGGGTAGTGGTCTCCACCCTACATGTTCACCAGGATGCTGACAACTGTCTGGAAGTGGTTGTGCTGAGGGGACAGGCCCGCCAGGTAATGGAACTGGCCGACCGGCTGACCGCCCTGAAGGGCGTCAAGCTGGGGCGCTTGACCATCGCCAGCACGGGCAAGGAGTTGCCCTGAAGGAGGTCTCCGTATGCACATTCCCGACGGCCTGCTGGATCCCAAGACCCTCGTCGGCACCGCCGCGCTGGCTGCCGCCGGCGTGGCATACGCCTCCCACAAGGTCCGCCATGAGCTGGACAGCCGGCAAGTTCCCCGCGTAGCAGTCCTTACGGCCTTTGTCTTCGCAGCCCAGATGCTGAACTTTCCCGTTCCCGGCGGCACTTCCGGCCACCTCATGGGGGGCGCCCTGGTCTCAGTGGTCTTCGGCCCCTGGGTCTCCACCGTGGTGATGACCACCGTGGTGGCCATCCAGGCCCTGCTCTTCCAGGACGGCGGCGTTGCTGCCTTGGGCGCCAACCTCTTCAACATGGCCATACTCGGCCCCTGGGTGGGGTACGGCGTTTACAGAGGGCTGAAGTTCCTCTGGCACAGCCGTCCCGGATGGCTCGTCGCGGTGTTCCTCTCCGGCTGGCTCTCGGTGGTGGCAGCAGCACTGATGGGTGCAGTGGAGCTGGCGCTTTCGGGCGCGATCCCTCTGGCGGTGGGCCTGCCGGCCATGGGTTTCTGGCACCTGCTGATCGGCATTGGCGAAGGGGCGATCACAGCGGCGGTGGCCGCGTACCTGGCTGCCGAGCGGCCGTCTCTGCAGATGGAGGCGAAGGGGCATGACTAAGCGCGCATGGGGCCTGCTGATACTCTCGCTGGTGGCTGCCGGTGTGATTTCGCTTTTTGCATCTTCCCACCCGGACGGGCTGGAGCGGGTGTTGGAGGATCACGAAGTCGCAGTCGCAGAAGAGGTCAACTTTGCCGCACCCATGCCGGACTACGTACTGCCTGCCATCGAGCAGCCCACCATCTCGGCCTCGCTGGCCGGCATCATCGGCATGCTGCTGACCTTGGGGATTGCCTGGGGCGCTTTCCAGCTCCTCTCCCACAAGGGCAGCGGGCATCACGCAGGGCAGTGGAAAAGCTGATCCGGTCCGTCTCGCCGCGGGTGCGGATTGGCGCTCTGCTTGCACTTATCATCGCCACTTCGCTGCTGGGCTCCTGGCAGATGCTTCTGCTCCTTGCCGCTTTAGGCCTAGTCCTGGCACTGGCTGCGGGCCTTTCTCTGAGAGCGGTGCTGAAGCGGCTGTTCTGGCTCCTCTGGCTGGGGGCCGGGCTGCTTCTTACCCTGCCCCTGGCGGTGCCGGGCACACCGGTCTTCCAACTTCCCGCAGGCCCCTGGACCCTGGCGCCGACGCAGGCTGGCCTCACCCTGGCCGGCCTGCTCTGCCTGCGCATGCTGGGCTGCTTCCTGCTGGCACTGGCTCTGGCCGCGTCCACCCCGGCGCCGGAACTGCTGGAGGCACTCGACCAACTCGGCGTGCCGCAGCTTTTTGTGGTGCTGGCCGGCGTGGCGCTGCGCTACATCTCCGTTCTGCGAGACGAGGTACGGCGGCAGGCCCTCAGCCGGCGGAGTCGGGGCTACCGGCCCGAGGGTTCCATCCTGCACCGCCGCACTTTGCGGCACTATGCCCAAATGGTGGGCATGCTGCTCCTCAGGGCTTATGACCGCAGCGAGCGGATCTACTGGGCCATGCTCAGCCGGGGCTACAGTCTCAAGCGGCGGCCGGTTCCGGTCAGCCGCTTTTCGAGCGGCGAGCGGTGGGCGCTGGGTGCGGCCCTGGCCTTCGCAGTCTGCCTGGTATTGTTGGACCGCCAAGTGATGGGAGGGGGCTGAGCCGTGGAACCGATCCTGCAGGTGGAGGACCTCCACTTCCAGTATCCTGACGGGACCCCTGCCCTCTCCGGCGTCAGTTTCGCCATCCAGCGAGGCACAAGGGTGGCCCTGATGGGACCCAACGGCGCTGGCAAGTCGACGCTCTTGCTGCACCTCAACGCCATCTACCTTCCGCAGCGGGGGCGGGTGGTGGTGGACGGCTTGGAGGCCTCACGCACCACGGAAGAGCAGATCCGCAGCCAGGTGGGACTGGTCTTTCAGGACCCGGATGACCAGGTCTTTTCCCCAACGGTGTGGGAGGATGTCTGCTTTGGCCCCAGGAACATGGGCCTCAGCGGTCCTGAGGTGGAGGCCCGGGCAGAGGCTGCGCTGGAGGCCGTGGGGCTCCTGCACTTGCGTTCCCGGTCGCCGCAGCGGCTCAGCTTTGGGCAAAAAAAGCGCGCCGCCATCGCCGGGGTGCTGGCCATGGAGCCGGCCATTCTGGCCCTGGATGAGCCTATGGCCTTTCTGGATCCAGAGGCCCAGGAGGGGCTGGAGGCGATCCTGAACCGCCTCCACCAGCAGGGGGTTACGCTGCTGGTGGCCACCCATGACGTCGACTGGGCGGCAGCCTGGGCCGACGAGATCATCTTGCTGGTAGGGGGCCGCATCCTGGCGCAGGGTCCGCCGTCGCTGCTCACAGACCCCGAACTCGTGCGCACAGCCCATCTGAGGCTCCCGCGGATCACGGAACTCTGCTTACAATTTCCAGAACTGCGGCCTGTCCCGTACACCATTCATCAGGCTGCAGCGGCACTCAGACCCCGCAAGTCCGGCGGTTAGACGCCGGGCTCCAGCGTAACAGAGAAGGGCGCCTCCGGCGGTCGCTTGACGACCTGCTGGCGGCGCCTCTTAATGTGCCTGCCTGTGGGCAACCTCGTGAAAGTCGGCATTTGTCACAGCTAAGATGACAATTATAATACGCAAATCGCAAAGGAACGAAGTGCTGAACCGATGAATTACCCCACCGAGAGAGGAGGAGGTACATGCTTACGGATCGACGGCAGCGGTTGCTGCGCCTCCTGCTTACTGCGAATGGCCCCCTGGCTGCCACGGAGATTGGGCGGCTCTTGGGCTACCCGGCTCGCTCCGTCCGCTACGACCTGGACATCCTTTCCGACTGGGTGGCCGATTACGGAGCGGAGCTGATCAGTACAGCCGGTGTCGGCTACGTCCTCCAGGGGGACCGTGAACGCCTGCGGGCTGCACTCGACCAGCTTGGGCCAAGCAGTGCCGTACCCTACGAGTACGTCCTCTCGCCCCGGGAACGGGTACACCGCCTGCTCATCTGGCTCCTGGGTGAGAGCGAACCCCTTTCCCATCAAGAGTTGGCCGACCGGCTGGGCGTCAGCAGAAGCACGGTCTACAACGACCTCGCTTCGGTGCAGACCTGGTTGGGCCGGCGGGGACTCGTCCTGCAGCGCCTCCAGAACGGCATCGGCTTGCAGGGACCAGAGGATCTCTGGCGGCAGGCGGTGGCCGACCTGATCGGAGAACTGGCCGATGAGGGACAGGTGGCCATTCTCCTGGATGACGAGGCGGGGAAGGAGCCCCTGGGTTCCCTGCTGGATCCGCTGGTGCCTGCCGCCTACTGGTGCAAGGTGGGCCAAATTGTCCGCTCCGCCGGCATCCCCGAAATGGCCGTCCATGTGGCGGTTATGGTCAGCCGCCTGGCCAAGGGCTACCCGCTGCCCTTCCGGGCCCACCAGATGGAGAGGGCAGCCGAGAGCCGGTTCTGGCCACTGGCCCAGTCTGTCTGCATCCAAGCGGGTGAGCGGTTTGATCTGCGCTTTCCCCCCATGGAAGCGGCACAACTGGCCCTGCTGATGCAGACCGTAAACCTGCCTGCTACGCCCTTCGGATCTGTGGCGCTCAACGACGAGGAGATGGCCCTGGGCCGGTCCCTGGCCATGTGGATCCAAACCCGCCTGGGCGTGCCGCTCATGCAGGATGACGAGTTCGTGGTGGGGCTGGCCCTGCACCTGCGCCCTGCCCGGCACAGGCTCGAGCGGGGCCAGGTGGTGGAGAACCCCCTGCTGGACGAGATCAAGGGGAAGTATCCGGCGGTCTTTCAGGCCGCCCAGGATGTGGCCCGGGTGCTTGAGTCCCAGTGGCACGTCACCCTCCCTGAGCCGGAAGTCGGGTACCTGGCCATGCACATCGCTGCCGCCATTGAGCGGGCAACGCTATATGCAGAACAGCCGCCCAAGGCTCTTGTGGTCTGCGGCTCAGGTGTGGGGGTGGCCCAGCTGCTGGCCACCCGCCTGAAGGCCTCGATGCCTGAACTGCGGGTGGGACGGGTGGTGTCGGCCTTCCAGATGCGCAGGGCGCTGCGGGAAGAGAACCACGACCTGATCATCACCACCTGCCAGATTCCGCCTACTCCCCTGCCTGTGGTGCGGGTGACGCCGCTGCTGACCGAGGCCGACCAGCTCAAGATCCGCAAGGCTGTGGAGGGGATGCGGACCAAGGCCGCAGCCGCCCACAGGCCGTCCCTGGCAGAGGTCCTGACCCCGGCAAGCATCGCACTGGATGTGGAGGCGGCAGACTGGAAGGAGGCCGTCCGCACTGCAGGCGACCTGCTGGTTCAGGCCGGGTATGCGGAACCCCGCTATGGGGAAGCTATGGTTCGAATGGCAGAAGAATTGGGACCCTACGTCGTTTTCGGTCCGGGGTTTGCCCTGCCCCACGCCGGCATCGACGATGGCGTACTGCGCCCCGGATTCGCCCTGGTTCGGCTGAAGCACCCCGTTCCCTTCGGCCACGCCAGTTACGATCCCGTCGATCTCATCTTCGCCCTCTGTGCCGTCGACTACGAATCACACCTGAAGGCGTTGATGCAGCTCGCCGAGCTTTTTGGCAATCCAGACTCTATGGCAGCCCTGCGCGCTGCTCCGGACATTCCGGCGGTGATGGCGCTGATACACCAGGTTTCCGCGCTGACGCCGGAAGGGGTGGACTGAAACGCTGCCCGCACTCATGCAACCTATCCAGGCCGAGAGGGTGATTCAAGGTTGTCGACCATTCGCTTCGATGAAGACCTCGTGGTGCTGGACCAGCCATTTTCGACCAAGGAAGAGGTCGTAAGCGCCCTGGCGGAACGGCTGTTCCAGAAAGGGTACGTCTACCCCACGTACCGCGACGCAGTGCTGACGCGGGAGCAGAGCTTTCCCACAGGTCTGCCGACACAGCCCGTAGGGGTGGCCATTCCCCACGCAGATCCGGAGCACTGCCGCACTCCGGCGCTGGCCGTGGCACGGCTCCCGGAGCCGGTTACGTGGGGTCTGATGGGCGACGAGAGTGAAACTGTCCAGATTTCCATCGTCTTCTTGCTAGCCCTTACGGCCGACAAGCAAGTGGAGTTTCTCTCCCAACTTGCGGAGCTCTTCCAGACGCCAGAGACGCTTGCGCAGATGTTGAAATTCACAACCGCCGAGGAGGTTGTTGAATTTGTCCAGGCCAAGGTCAACCTGCATTTGGTTTGACCTTGAAGGGAGGTGACTGGTCGGTTGGCCTGGCGCTGCACACGGTGCGGCTTCCCGCTGGTTTCAGGACAAAGGAGACTGGGAGAACCTAACCAGAAACTATTGGGAGGAAATAAGTAGCAATGTCTACACTTCTTAGCGTCGTTCAGTACATCATCGGATTGGGTGCGACGGTCTTCCTCCCCGCAGTCATGTTCCTTATTGGCCTGATGTTTGGCCTTAAGCCTGGTAGGGCGCTGCGGGCTGGCTTGACCCTGGGTGTTGCGTTTACCGGCGTCAGCCTGGTTACCAGCAACCTGCTGGTGGGCCAGGTAGCCCCTGCCGCACAGCAGATGATCGACCGGCTGGGGCTGAACCTTACGGCCATGGACGTGGGCTGGCCGGCTGCTTCGGCCATCAGCTGGGCCTGGCCGTATGCCGCTGCTGTCTTCCCGCTCCAGGTTGGTCTCAACATTCTGCTCTTCGCCGTCGGCTGGACCAAGACCATCAACGTGGACCTGTGGAACGTTTGGCAGAAGGTCTTCGCAGGTGCCGTTGTCATGTACCTGACCAACAGCCTCTGGTGGGCCCTCATCGTGGCCACCGCCATGATCGTCATCGAGCTGAAGGTGGGCGACTACACGTCTGAACGCGTGCAGCAGGTCACCGGCATCCCCGGCGTCTCTGTCCCCCACGCCTGCGCCACCTGGCTGATTCCGCTGGCGCCCTTCAACTGGCTGCTGGACCAGATCCCCGGCGTCAAGAAGATCAAGCTGCGTCCTGATCAGCTCCAGGAGAAGATCGGCTTCTTCGGCGAGAACATCGTCATCGGTCTCGTCATGGGCCTCCTCATCGGCGTCCTGGCTGGCTACAACTTCGCTGGCATCCTGAAGCTCGGCATCACCGTGGCGGCCGTCATGGTCCTGCTGCCTCGTATGGCCACCATCTTCATGGAAGCTCTGATGCCGATCTCTGAGGCGGCCTCCGAGTTCATGAAGAAGCGCTTCCCGGGCCGCGAGATGGTCATCGGCCTCGACTGGCCGGTGCTGGCCGGTCACCCGACCACCATCGTGTCTGCCGTTATCCTGATTCCGGTGCTGGTCCTGCTCTCCGTGATACTCCCCGGCAACACCGTCCTGCCCTTCGGCGACCTGGGCAACTTCGCCTGCATCATGGCACCCATCGTCGCTCTGGTGGGTGGCGACCTGTTCCGGACCCTGATCCTCGGCACCCTGGCCCTTGCGGTCTGCCTCTGGGGCGCCAGCGCCGCTGCGCCGGCCTTCACCCAGCTCGCCATGGATGTGGGCACTGCGCTGCCTGAGGGCGCCAGCCAGATTACCTGGCTGAAGACGACGCCGGTGACCTGGGCTGTCATCAAGATCTCTGAGGGCAGCATCATCGCCATCGTCATCAGCGCTGTACTCCTGGCCGTCAGCTTCTGGCTCCTGAAGACAAAGTGGTCCGGCCGGATCGAGGAAGAAGAACAGTAAGCCGGTTGAGAGGATTGACGTAGGGTGGGATGCCGTGCGGCATCCCGCCCCTTTTAACCCAACACTCTTCAAGTTTCAGCAAAAAGGAAAGGAAGCGTGCGCGTTGGCAGAGACCGTTACCATCACAGCTGAACAGCTGCGCACAGAGGTCCAGCGCCTGCTGACGGGGGCCGGCCTGCCGGCCGAAGATGCCCAGGTTGTAACAGACACGATCGTGGCAGCTACTCTGCGGGGCGTCGACACCCATGGCGTTGCTGTACTGGGCACCTATCTCAAACGCATCCGCATGGGCGCTACCAATCCTCGGCCCAATGTGCGCTTCGTCCGCCAGGGGCCCGCCTTCGCTACCATCGATGGCGACAGCGGCCTGGGGGCGCTGGCGGCCACCAAGGGGATGAGGCTGGCCATCGAGCGCGCACGGGAGACCGGGGTCTTCCTGGTTTCCGGCTACAACAATACGACCATCGGCGCTGCGTTCTATTACAGCCGGATGGCGGCCCTGGAAGGCATGATTGGGGTCGCCGTCACCAATGCCCCGCCCAGCATGGCCCCGTGGGGTGGACTGAAGCCCCTCTTGGGCACCAACCCCATCTCCGTGTCGTTCCCCCGTCGGGATGCTGATCCCATCGTACTCGACATGGCCACCAGCGCAGCTGCAAAGTCCAAGATTTACCTGGCCCGGGATAAGGGGCAGCCGATTCCCCTGGGCTGGGCCCTGGACGAAAAGGGCCGTCCCACAACCGATCCCGAGGCCGCACTGAAGGGTCTGGTAATGCCCCTGGGCGGCGCCAAGGGGTATGGGCTGGCCCTTACCGTCGACCTGCTGGCCGGCGCCCTCTCCGGTGCGGGCTGCCTGGGAGCGGTGGCGTCGCTGCACCACGCCATGGATCGCGGCCAGAACGTCAGCTTCATGCTGATGGCCATCAACCCGGCCCTTTTCAGCGACAACTACTTCGATGTGGTGGAAGAGGTCGTCAGGCAGATCCACGAGTGTCCGCCTGCGGAGGGGGTCTCTCAGGTGCTGCTGCCCGGCGAGGTGGAGGCAGGTGTTCAGGCCCGCCGCCTGGAGACCGGCATTCCGGTTCCGGCAAAGATTGTCGAAGAGATCCGCAGCGAGGCCGCACACATCGGATTGGAGGTTCACTTCGGATGAAGGCACTGGTCTACTACGGACCGATGAACGCAAGGGTGGAGGAAGTTCCAGTACCGGCGATCAATGACGACGAAGTTCTGGTGAAGGTCCATTCCTGCTCCATCTGCGGCACAGACCTGCGCACCTACAAGTCCGGCCATACCCGCATCAAGGGCCGCCGGATTATTGGGCATGAGTTCTCGGGCACCATTGCCAAAGTGGGCGCCAACGTCACCGGCTATGCCGAGGGCGAAGCGGTCATGGTAGTGCCGGGCATCGCCTGCGGCAAGTGCGAACTCTGCCAGCACGGCCTGCAGAACCTCTGCCAGAACCGGGTGATTATCGGCTTCGATTTTGACGGCGCGTTTGCCGAGTACGTCCGCATTCCGGCAGCCGCTGTGGCAGGCGGCAACATCAAGCGGCTGCCCAAGGGCGTAAGCCTCACCGTAGCCTCTTTGGTGGAGCCCTTCGCCGCCGTCTACAACGGCCAGCAGCAGCTGAACATCCAGCCGGGTGACCGGGTGGGCGTCATCGGCGCCGGCCCTGTGGGCATCATGCACATGATGCAGGCCCGGGCTCGCGGCGCTGCCATGGTCGGCATGATCGACCTGAACGGCGAGCGGCTGAAGGAAGTGGCGGAGCAGTTCCATCCAGAGTTCGTCATCGACTCCTCCAAGCAGGATCCGGTGGAAGAGGTCCGCAAGCTGACGGGCCTGGGGCTCGATGTGGTCATCGTTGCAGCGGCTGCCGCACCGGCGCAGCGGCAGGCCCTGGAACTGGCCCGCCTGGGCGGCCGGGTCAGCTTCTTCGCCGGTCTGCCTCACAGCAAACCGGACGCCCTGCTGAACAGCAACCTGATTCATTACAAGCAGCTCTCTGTGCACGGCGCTAACGGTTCGGGTGCGAACCAGTATGACACCGTGCTCCGGTGGATTGGCTCCGGCGCCATGGATCTGGAATCGCTGGTGACCCACGAGCTGCCGCTGGACCGGGTCATCGAGGGCATCGAGATGAAGATGGCGGGCCTGGGCCTGAAGATCGTTGTCCATCCTGGCGAGTAAGCAGATCCGGAGGTGACAGGAGATGCGCGGACTTGCAGGCAAGACCGCCCTGGTGACGGGCTCTGGGCGCGGCATTGGCCGGGCCATCGTTGAGCGCCTGATTCAGGAGGGGGCCTCGGTGGTCCTGGTGGATATGAACGGTGCCTTGGCAGAGCAGACCCGCAGGGAACTCGAGGAGAAGCTGCTGCCCACGGCTCCGACGGGGGTGCGGGCCTTCTCCTACGGCTGCGACGTGACGGATCCAGAGGCAGTGGCCAAGCTGTTCGCCGATGCCACCGCCGCAGCAGGCCCGATTGAACTGCTGGTGAACAACGTAGGCGGCGGCCGGGTGAAGAAGCCGGCCACCCAGGTGACGGGGCAGGACATGCTCGCGTCCTACAACTCCAACGTCGTTACCCTTGTGGAGGTGACGAACGCGTTCGTACGGGCCTTGAAGGGGCGGCCGGGCGCCATCGTCACCTGAGCTCGTCGGCGGCTGTGCGGCCCAAGGGCGGCCGGATTCAGTACACCGGCGCCAAGGCTGCCGTCAGCGCCCTCACCCAGGCGCTGGCCATTGAGCTGGCCCCGTACCAGATCCGGGTGAATGCCGTCTGCCCTGGCCCCACCCTCACCGACGACATTCGGGCACGGTTTGACGATCCGGCCCAGCGGCCGGCGGAGGAAGCACGCATGGCGAAGATTCCTCTGAAGAGGTTTGCCGGCATGTCGGAGATCGCCAGCGCCGCTGCCTTCCTGCTGTCGGACGACGCCTCGTTCATCACCGGCGTACTGCTGCCGGTGGACGGAGGGTATACTGTTGCAACCTGATGTGGTTGTGGTCACTCGGTACTGCTGCAGTGCCAAGGCGGAGCAGGTTGCCGAGAAGCTCGAGGCAGTCTTCAAGGAACTACGCCGTAAGGTGACGATCGTACAGGCTGACATCGCCGAACTGGGCTATTGGGATGGGATGGCGGTAGCTATTCTAGCGGCCACGCCGCTGGGATTTCCGACCAAGACGCCGGTGCTGGCTTCGCCTCTGGTTTACTCGTTCGTCCGCAGTGAAGATGTAAGAGAGTTGGCGGGGCAGGTACTTCAATTGGTGGACAAGAGACACCAACAGCCCTGATGTAAGCCCACCGAAATGGGGGCGAAGGGGATGCTGTGCATCCCCTTCGCCCTCTGTTTTTATGCACATACGCTAGGTTGGCAAAGTACCAACCTAAGTAGGTACATACGAACGGCGAAAATCGCGAACATGGTAGGTTAATTCATAGCACATTTTTGTTGTAGTTAGACATCTCGAAAGTAAATTCAAATCAGAGGAGGAAAAACAAACCAGTATTGGGGCGTAGCTGGGGATAAACTTCCTGCGGTGGTATTCCGGAGGGTGATGTGGATACCTTCCTGGGTACATAGTATTTGATTCCATCGCGCTAGTACCGCAGTCGATTGACCACACAGTGGGGCTATCAGTAATCTGACAATGTAATTGTACGGCGACCGGACTATTTGGGGGTAAGAGCATTGGCCAAACGAGAGAGATTGGGCGAATTCCTGGTCCGATCCGGCGTGATCACCGCAGAAGAGCTCCATGCTGCGCTGGAGCAGCAGGCCCGCACAGGGTCGCTTTTGGGGGAAACGTTGGTATCCTTGGGATTCATCAGTCGTGAGGTCCTAATGAACCGCTTGGCCGACTTCTACGGTGTCCCCTATGTCTCCCTTCGTATGAGCCCACCGGATCCGGCCACTGCCAAAATGGTTTCTGCTCGCCTGGCCCACCGGTATCAGCTGATTCCGGTGCGGCGCCAGGAAGACAGGCTGCTGGTGGCCATGGCCAACCCTGCGGACGTCGCAGCAGAAGACGAGCTGCGGGCGCTCACCGGCATGGACATCATCCCAGCTCTGGCCGATGCCGACGAAATCGAAGACGCCATCGGCCGCATCTTCGACGTCATGCAGAACGCAGAACGGGCCGTGCGCAACCGGGCGTCGGTGCAGGAGGCTGCACCCGAGGCGGAGGCGGTGCCGCAGGTAGACGAAGGCCCCATTGTCGGACTGGTGCAGAGCCTTCTTGTGAAGGCGGTACGGGAGCGCGCCAGCGACATCCACCTGGAGCCGCAGGCGAAGGACCTGCGCGTCCGGTACCGGGTGGACGGCATGCTGCGGGAGGTCATGCGGCAGGAGTCGAGCCTGCTCCCGGCCATCGTCACGCGCATCAAGGTGATGGCGGGAATGGACATCGCAGAGCGCCGCGTGCCGCAGGACGGCAGGTTTGCCATGACGGTGGACGGCCGCTCCTTCGACTTCCGGGTATCGACCCTGCCCAGCCAGTACGGAGAGAAAGCGGTGCTCCGGCTGCTGGAGAAGACGGGCGGCATTCGGTCGCTGGAGCAGCTGGGCTTCGAGCCGGAGTTGCAGAAGCGGCTTGAGGCGGTGCTCTCCAGGCCCCACGGCCTCTTCCTGGTGGTAGGCCCCACTGGCAGCGGCAAGTCGACAACCCTTTCTGCCGCCCTCTCCTACCTGAACCGTGACACGGTGAACATCGTGACGGTCGAGGATCCCATCGAGTACGAGATCCCCGGCGCATGCCAGACCCAGGTGAACCCGCGGGCCGGGCTCACCTTCGCCCGGGCGCTCCGGAGCATCCTCCGCCAGGACCCGGACATCATCATGGTCGGCGAAATCCGCGACCGGGAAACGGCTGAAATGGCGATCCAGGCGGCACTCACAGGCCACATGGTTCTGTCTACGCTGCACACCAACGACGCGCCCAGCACTGTGGCGCGGCTGCTGGACATGGGCGTGGAGCCCGTGCTGCTGGCTTCGTCTCTGGCAGGGGTTCTGTCCCAGCGCCTGGTCCGCCTCCTCTGTCCACACTGCCGGGAGCCGTACACCATTCCAGAGGGGACGGAGATCGCAGGATGGCGTCCTGAACCGGGACAGACCATCTACCGGGCAGCCAGCAAGCCCTTCGGTGAGCCGTGCAAGCACTGCATCCACGGGTATGCGGGCCGGACGGTGGTTGTGGAGTTCATGGAAGTGAACAGCGAGATCCGGGAACTGATCCTCAACCGGGCCAGCACCGGCGAAATCCGTAAGGCGGCCATAGCAGGCGGCATGGTTCCCATCCGGGAGGACGGACTCCGCAGGGTTCTGGCCGGCGAGACCAGCCTGGAGGAGGTTCTCCGGGTAACCGATAGTTCCCAGTCTGAATCGGACGAGCACGTGCCCCGTGCTGCAGCAGTGGTGGGAGGGTAACCGATGGCGGTCTTCCAATACCAGGCCCGCAACGCGGCCACCGGAAGACTGGTCCGGGGCAGCGTTGAGGCCGAGAGCGTAGATGACCTGATGGAGCAGCTGCGGCAGACGGGCTACGTTCCGCTGCGGGTGACCACCGCTGTTCGGAACACCTGGCTTGGCAAGTTGGGCCTGGGCCAGGGGCCCCTGAAGGCCAAGGAGCTGGCAGTGTTCTACCGGCAGCTCTCCACCATGGTAAGGGCCGGCCTGCCGGTGGTGACGGCGCTGGAGGTGCTGGCCGGGCAGGAGCAGGGCCGCATCCGTGAGGTGGCTGCCGCGATCAACCTGCGGATTCTGCGGGGCTCATCGCTGGCGGAAGCGATGAGCGAAAGTGGAAACGCCTTCCCGGCCGTACAGGTCGAACTGATCCGCTCCGGCGAGATGGCAGGCCACCTGGACGCAGTCCTGGAACGGCTGGCTGCGGTGGAGGAGAAGGAGCTGAACCTCCGGAGCAAGGTGAAGTCGGCTTCGATTTACCCCTGTGTTGTGGTGTTAGTTGCCTGCGGCGTACTCACCTTTATGCTTACGGTGGTTCTGCCTACCTTCATGGGGATCTTTGAGGAGTTTGACGCGGAGCTTCCTATAATGACCCAAATTCTCCTGGGAGTAGTCAACGGGATCCGGCGATGGTGGGCCATCGTCCTGGTGGCGATAGCGGCGCTGGTCTTCCTCTTCCGGCGCTGGGCGAACACGCCGGAAGGGCGTAAGACGGTGGACCACTGGAAGCTCCGGCTGCCGGTGTTCGGGCAGCTGCAGACGAAGATGCTGCTGGCCAGCATGGCCCGCAACCTCTCCATGCTGCTGGGCAGCGGGCTGACGCTGATGCCGGTGCTGATGGCCACCACCCAGGTTATGGGCAACGCGGTCTACCGCCGGGCTCTGGAAGAGGTCCGAAGCGGCATCACCCAGGGCGCCTCGCTGGCAGACAGCATGCGGTGGACCGGCGTGATTCCTGACTTCGTGGTGGAGATGGTTCAGGTAGGTGAGCAGACCGGCGAACTGGAGCAGGTGCTTGGTAAGGTAGCTGAATACTACGACCAGCAGGCCGAGGAAATGGTGGCCAACCTCTCCTCGCTGCTGGAGCCGTTCCTCCTGCTCTTTGTAGGCGTCCTGGTGGCGCTGGTGCTGGTCTCTCTGTTCACGCCCATCGTTGGGCTGCTCAACGTTGTGGATACTGCCTTCTGACCGGTGGGTGCGGCCGGTGAGAAGCAGTTATATATCAACTAAGCAAAAATGGAGGGTATCTGGGATGAAACGTCGTCTTATGGAGGCTTGGAAGCGGATTCGGCTTCAGAGCAAGGAACAGCGGGGCTTCACCCTCATCGAACTGGCGGTGGCCCTGGCCATCATGGGCATTCTTATCGCTATCGCAGTGCCTACCTACATGGGTGTACGGAACCGGTCCTACGATTCCGAAGCCAAGGAGATGATCGGCGAAATTCGGCAGTTGGCGTGGTCTTATTTCCTGGAGACGAACGGTTTCCCGGACGATCTTGGTGATCTGAAGTACGACGGCACAAGCCAGAACTGGACGTTCACCGTTGATGGTGACACAGACTCTGTGGACATCAGGGCTGATGGAATTGATGGTAAGCCCTCAGCGGGTCGCTGCTGGATCCTGACCCTCAATGATGACGGAAACGCCGACCCGCTCAAGGGCCCGAACTGCGAAGACTGATTCTACAACTTAAGGAGGCTCTAGGGTATGACCAGCCGTCGCCCTGCCGGCTCCCGGGGAGCGGTGATGATGGAGGTTCTGGTGGTAGCCACCATCCTGGGCCTGATCTCCATGGTCCTGTTGACCTCACTCCTGGGAGCCGAACGGACCACCCGCCGGGCCGGGCGGTACGTGTCCGCAGTGACCCTGGGTGAGTCCATCATTGAGTCGCTCCGCCTGGAGCCTGAGCTGGCTGCCGGCGACTTCACCTGGTGCCCAGGGGAGCGCACCTGTCCCGAAGGCATCGAAAAGGTAGAGGTTTCGGCTGAGCCGGTGTCGGGCTATTCGGATGACCTCATGCGGGTCACGGTGAGCATCGCCCGCTCAGGCCGTGAGGAGCAGAACTTGGTTCAGGTGGTGAGTTATGTTCACTAGTGAGGATGGTGACCTGAGGCAGCGGACAGGCTGCCGTGGCCAGGAAGGGTTCACGCTGGTGGAGCTCCTGGTGGGCATGTTTCTGGCAGGCATCCTGCTGATGGCCCTCGGCTCCGTCCTTGCCACCGGCCAGCGGGTGCAGGCCCGGATTCAGGACCAGGCGGAGCTGCAGCGCAGCGGCAACGCCGCCCTGGAGCGGATCGTTAGCCAGATTAGCCTAGCCGGCTTGAATCTGGACCGGGCCGAGGGGGAGGCCTTTCCAGACCTCCCCCCGGAGGCCGGGCATGACTGGGGATCTGCCATCTCCTTCCAGTACAAGGAAGGGGACTCGCTCCGCCGGCTGGCTTATTACGTACGAGATGGCCGCCTGGTCCAGTGGGAATGTATCGACGGCGGCGTGCCGCGGGTCGTTCCCCTGACTGTAGAGGACGTCCAGGTGACTTCCCTCTCCTTCACCTATTACACCGATGGGAACATCAACTTGGGTGACGAGGACTTGACTTACTTCTCACAGTGGCTTCCCAACTTTCGGTCGCTGATCCGCCGGGTGGATGTGGAGATGACCCTCAAGCACACCGGCGTCACCAACGTCGGGGAATACACACTCCAGGCAAGCGTGACAGCACCAAATGTTACAGGTTGATACAGGGGGTGAGGGGATGGGAACTGCTGCTTGCCGAAACGGGGAGCGCGGCAGCATCGCACCGGTCTTTCTCGTGGCCGTCAGCATGCTGCTCATAATGGGGTGGACGATGACAGGTGTTGCAGCCACCCATTTCCTCCAGGCAGCGCACGAAAGCCAGGACATCCTGGCAGGCCAGCTGGCCAAAGCC
>ENA-OWPA01001223-OWPA01001223.1-bioreactor-metagenome-genome-assembly--contig:-NODE-1223-length-18639-cov-2.637054_pt1 | contig 18639 bp, 15 predicted proteins | sample MGYA00238139_ERZ651803 | MGnify/ENA primary metagenome ERZ651803 (study PRJEB26909, sample SAMN07631231) | bioreactor metagenome | isolation source: Switchgrass digestor | place: USA: Dartmouth... | reverse complement strand
ATTAGATTTTTAGGAAAAAGGCAGATTGGTGAACTATCGGCAACAGAGTTTGTGCTGGCAATCTTAATAAGCGAAGTTGGCGCCATACCAATGCAGTCAACAGAAATACCCCTGATGTACGGCATTATCCCAATAGTGGTATTAATATCTGCCGAAATATTTATTACAACCATTTCAATGTACAGCAGTAAATTTAGAAATTATGCAACCGGTCGCCCTGTCGTGGTTATTGAAAGGGGCAAAATCCTTCAAAAAGAAATGAAGATACTTCGCATGACCATAGATGATTTATTAGAAGAAGTACGGCAAAAAGACATTTCCCATATTTCTGATGTATATTATGCCATTGTTGAGACTAACGGCAAATTAACCGTTTTCCCAAAAGATCAGAATAACTTAACATCAAATTTATATGGTTATGACATTCCTTTAATCAAAGACGGCAAAATCAGTCAAAAGGGGCTTAAGGATTCGGGCAAGAATGTAGAGTTCGTTAAAAAGAAGTTAGAGGATAATAAAATAAATAAAGTTGAAGATGTTTTTTTAATGACCATTGACGACAGGGATAATATTTATTTGGTGTTAAAGAGTGATTAATATGAAGAAGTTTGCAATTTCCCTAATTTTATTGCTTATTATTATAACTATTACAGTTATTAATTATATTACATTAACCAAAACATCAGAACAAATTATTGATTTGCTAGATGAGGTTATAGATGTTGCCGATAATAAAAAATATGCCGAAGAGAAACTAAATGTCCTATTTGAAAAAATAGAAAAACATAAGAATTTTTATTATATATCCCTTAACCATGAAAATATGGATATGGTTATTGAAAAATTAGTCAGGGCAAAAGGATATTTAGACAATAACCAGCTTAATGACTTTTTAGTTGAACTTAAAGTCATAAGAAATTATATAATAAATTTTACAGAACTTGAAAGTATTAGTTTGTCAAATATTTTTTAAATAATTTTTCAATCTTTAGCTACATTTACATTTTTTATGTAAAAATATGTAGTTTTTTAAACTTTTCACTACCATATTACCAATATTTATGTTATTATAAAAGTAGTAAAATAGTGAACTTGCATAGTGAACTTAATGTTTTGTGGAGGGAGGAACCCATGAGTCCATTAAGGGATATAAAAAAAATATTACTCCCTGAAAGAAAGTTTGAGGGTTCGGGGGTAAGATTTTTACAATTTTCAGATATTGAATTTGATCCTTTTTTATCTATCGATGTGTTTGACTCTAAAAAACCTGAGGAATACGTTAAAGGTTTTCCCTGGCATCCCCATCGAGGTTTTGAGATTATTACATACATTATAGATGGAAGATGGGATCACAGGGATAAAAAAGGATACAGAGGTTTAATAACCTCCGGCCAATGCCACCATATAGTTGCAGGAAGTGGAATAATTCACCAAGAAATGCCCCAGCCTTCATTAAAACTACTTGGATTCAGAATATGGCTTAACCTTCCATCAATATATAAAATGGTTCCACCAGAGTTTAATGAATACACATCACAAAACATACCAAGGTTATTAGATAATGATGCAATTGCTAATGTTATAAGCGGTACATATAAGGGTGTTCAAGGTGCTTTTAATGGCAAATATTCAAATCACATGATAGCTGATGTTCAGCTCAAAAATGAAGCAATGTGGAGTTTAGAAACCAACCCTAACGACAATTTTCTAATATATGTAATAAACGGTGCTGGCTATTTTGGATCAAACAACAAATATGTGCCTGATAAAAGCCTTATATTATTCGAAAGTGGTGAAAAGATAGAAGTCAGAGCATCTTTAAAAGGTATTAGATTCCTAATCCTATCAGGAACACCCATAGGTGAAACCGTCGTATCCGCAGGCCCCATTGTTATGAACACAAAGGAAGAAGTCCTTGAAGCCTATAAGGAAATTAAAGAGGGTACCTTTTTAAAATAAAAATCTAAAAATATTTGGCAGGATTGTTTTTAAGTCCTGCCTTTTTAATCTTAAAAGTCAATAAAAACAAAATCTTGTTTATTATTAAAAAGCTTTTCAAATTCAGTCACAATCTCACCGCCCTTTATCAATAAAATTAAAAATTACAAAAATTATAACAATTTTTTAAATTCCACGCTAAAGCAAATATCCCGTTTACAATGCTATAAAAAATAGTTTTAAAAATAACAACAGCGGCAAGGTTTTCTCCCTGCCGCTGTTATTTAGATTTTTAAACACAAAGAGCTTTATACTTTTCAGGGATTTCTGAAATATCACCATCTGCTAATTGTTGTTTCAGTGTTTTATACTTTCCTTGTTTCACTAAATCAAAATTTATCATATAATAGCATAATTCAGTCATATACTCATTTAATGTAATTCCATCATAATAGAAAGGTGCTTCTTTTGTTGCCTCTGTCACATAAAAGTCAGACACGTCCATAGACCTCCCCTAAATTAGCAAAATCTTTTATCGCGTTTTCCATAATACTTTTACTTATTCTCCAATAAAACTTGAATATTTATCAACGTTTTCATTTATCAAATTCCTATTTTAGTTGTCACACTGAAGCAATAAGTGCACCACTTTTCTCGATTTATGTATTAATCCTGTATTTGTAAGATATTCTGATCCTTCATCGGATAATCTGTTCCAATATTTGCATGGATAGATTTTACAATTTTATTGTATTCTTGTAGTTTTTAATTGTCAACATACCGTTTCATTTCATTCCATTTATTACTTATAAGTAGGATAATCAAAAAAAATAAAACCCTAAACCCTTGAAAATAAAGGATTTAGGGGTATTTTACTTACTATTCCCATTCAATAGTCGCCGGTGGCTTTGTGGTAATATCATAAACCACTCTGTTAATATGGTTCACTTCATTTACAATGCGGTTACTAATTTTCGCGAGTATATCATAGGGTATCCTAGCAAAATCGGCAGTCATAAAATCTGTGGTTGTAACACCTCTTAAAGCCAATGTATAGTCATAGGTCCTGCCGTCCCCCATAACACCTACAGAACGCATGGATGTTAGCACCGCAAAATACTGATGAATTTCTTTATCAAGACCTGCTAAAGCTATTTCCTCTCTGAATATCCAATCGGCCTCACGAAGAATTTCAAGTTTTTCTTCGGTTATTTCACCTATTACTCTAATAGCCAAGCCCGGCCCCGGGAAGGGTTGACGCCAAACAAGATAATCTGGCAGTCCCAATTCAATTCCAAGCTTTCTAACCTCGTCTTTAAATAAAAGCCTTAATGGTTCAATAATTTCCTTAAAGTCCACATGCTCGGGCAGTCCCCCAACATTGTGGTGGCTTTTGATAACCGCCGCATCCCCTGTTCCCGACTCAATTACATCGGGATAAATGGTACCCTGGGCTAAAAAATCCACCTTGCCAATCTTTTTGGCCTCATCTTCAAATACCCTTATAAATTCTTCACCGATAATCTTTCTCTTTGTTTCAGGGTCGGATACTCCCTTTAGTTTACTTAAAAACCTGTCCTTCGCATTAACTCGGATAAAGTTTATATCCTTATCAGCAAAAGCCGCCTCAACTTCGTCCCCTTCATTTTTTCTCATAAGTCCCGTATCAACAAATATACACGTTAACTGAAGGCCAATAGCCTTAGATAATAGTGCCGCCAGTACAGATGAGTCAACGCCACCAGACAGGGCAAGTAAAACCTTTCCATCTTTAACACGCTCTCTAATGGTTTGAATTGCAGTATTTGCATAGTCACCCATCGTCCAATCACCTTTGCAGCCGCAAACCCTATAAAGAAAATTCTTAAGCATTAAAAGCCCATTTTCGGTATGCATCACCTCAGGATGATACTGCATTCCATATAATTTTCTTTCCCTATTTTCCATTGCCGCAGTTGGGCACTGTTCTGTTTTTGCCACAGCCTTAAAGCCCTCTGGAAGTTCAGCAATAAAATCCCCATGGCTCATCCAGCTAATACCTTTTGCGGGCAATCCCTCAAAAAGAAGGCTGCTTGTATCATATTTGGTCTCTGTCATGCCATATTCTTTAACTTGGGCATTTTCAACTTTGCCACCCATAACCTTTGCCATAAGCTGCGCACCATAGCATATTCCAAGAACCGGTATGCCAAGCTCAAAAATCTCTCTTTCTATATCAGGTGACTTTTCATCATAAACACTATTTGGCCCGCCGGTAAAAATAATACCCTTTGGATTTAACTCTTTAGCCTTAGAAAGTCCTAAATTATATGGATATACCTCACAGTATATATTGCACTCTCTGACCCTTCTGGCTATAAGCTGATTATATTGTCCGCCGAAGTCCAGCACCAGCACCAATTCATTCTTCATTAGCCCTTCTCCTCATTAAAAATTTGTGTAATATCAGTAATTTTGGCATATTTATAGTCAAAAATCAATACCCTTTCCCTTTTGTTAAAGGTAATAAATTTATGAATCTCAATATTCTTCATAATATCCTGATAATTAATATCCGGGTAATAATTAAATATATTTTTTAAATATTTCTCATCCTTTAAAATCTCTTTGCATTTATTCTTAAAGGCCTTATCCTCGTCAAATGCAAGCTCCCCACTAAGTCCGCCCCTGAAATTACAAGCATAATCAAATTTAATAAGATCTATAAAGGCTTGCTCGTTTATTTTAAGTATCTCCTTAGAAAATTTATATAATATGAAATATAATTCCTTAACCGATATATTTCCCTTCTCTTTAATGGGATCAAAAAAATTAGCCAGAACTTCAAACATCTCATAGGGGGTTCTGAAAAATCCACTTATATAAGAGAGCGAAGCCCTAAATCTGCCCGAATTTGAAAACCTCTCTAATACATCCTCAATTGACTTTAGTTTAAGAATATCCTTATAAGACATAAAGCCATTCTCCAAAATTTCATATGGAGGATGGTTTAAATATCTATAACCAAATCTGTTTGAGTTTCTCCTTATTTCTGTTCCGTGAAGCATCTTCAAAAACCCAAGCTGCAAATTGTCTGCAAAGGGATAAACATTATTAAATGAGCTTTCAAACTGCCCGATAGTGTCATATGGCAGCCCGGCAATAAGGTCAAGGTGAAGATGAATATTACCAGCCTTTTTTAATTTCTCAATATTTGAAAACACCCTATTTAAATCAGTTAACCTGTTTATTGCCCTAAGTGTCAATATATTTGTGCTTTGTATGCCTATTTCAAATTGAAATTTCCCTCTAGGAACCTTACTTAGCAAACTAATAGTCTCATCATCCAATAAATGTGCGCATATTTCAAAATGAAATACCGTATTAGCATCAATCGCCGCAAACTCTTTAAAAAAGCGAAGCGCCCTTTCCCTATTTGCATTAAATGTTCTGTCAACAAACTTTATAATTTTTGCTCCCATGCGGCACATATAATTCACATCGGCTATTACCCTGTCATCATCCACAAATCTTAACCCGGGATTAATAGAGGAAACACAATATGAACATCTATAAGGGCACCCTCTTGATGTTTCATAATATATAATTTTACCGCTTCTTAATTCCTCTGGGCTGTAAGGAAAAGGGCCATTTAAATTAGAAGTTACTGCAGGAACGGCCGAAGGATTTTCCCTTGTTGCAATATAAGGGCTTTTTATGTTCTTATCTGTAATTATAGACTGTATAAGGGGAACAATAAGCTCCTCCCCCTCGCCCGATATTATGAAATCAATAAAATCATTTTTTAAAACATCCTCTGTATTATAGGAAACTTCAGGCCCGCCTAAAACTATTTTCGCTTTTGGATAAAGCTTTTTAAGCTCTGCAGACAGTTTCAAGATTATCTCAATATTCCATATATAGCATGAAAACATATAAATATCGGCCTTTTTCTTATACAAAAAAGCCAACATATCAAGGAATATATCGTTAATTGTAAGCTCCACAAACTCCGATTCAAACCCTGCATCCTTTGCTAATTTATCAAACACCCTAACCGCAGGATTCATATGAATATATTTAGCATTTACCGATACAAATAAAACCTTCATCTTCTACATCCTTTAAAAATTTGGCAAATTTATTTTAACATAATTCCCCTAAATTATCAAAACATATATGTATAACATAAGAATAGGAGGTTAATTATGTTCAAAACAAATAAATCGAAAATTGCCTTTATACTTGTCATGATTTATTCATTTACATTCCCGGTATTCTCACTTGAATACAATATGACAGAAGGCAAAATCACAGTTCAAAGCGACAGAGAACTATTAAAAACAGGCCCTCGTTCAACGGTAGTGAACTTTTCAAAGAAAGACTTCACAAGCGCCATCCCAAAACTTGACTCAATAGTCATAATTGAGCTTCCAGATATGGAATGCGGAACCCTAATGCTGGGAAATAAAGATGTTGTTTTATATGAACCCATTAAAAAAGATAAGCTGTCAAAGCTCAGATTTGTTCCCTCACAGGATTTTGAAACCAACGCATACTTCTGTTTTAAAGCCATCGATCAAAATGGTGTAGAATCCGAACCCTATATTTACAGAATCAGCATACAAGACGATTCTGATAATTCATTTAACTATATTAATATAGAAACCGAAACCATGCCCTCAATGAAGGTATTCGGCAGGCTTTCAAATGATCTAAACAGCCCTTTGAGTATTAAAATAACAAAAGAACCAAAATTAGGCGAGGTTTCCTTCTCTGAGGCAAATAACATGTTCGAATACACCCCTTCTTCTAAAAAAACAGGCACCGACAGTTTTGAATATGCAAAATTAGACTCAGACGGCAATATAATTGCCACCGGAAAAGTTGATATAAAAATCACAAAGCCCGCAAGCAATATAACCTATGAGGATATGAAGAACAACTTTGCCCACTTTGCGGCAGTCAAATTAACCGAAAGGGGTATTTTAAGCGGCGAAGAAATTGCCGGCAAATATCTGTTTAATCCCGACAGCACCGTTACAAGGGGTGAATTTCTTGTAATGCTGACAACCGCCTTAGGAGATTCTTATAATATCGAAACTGTATCAGACACCGGCTTTGCAGATGACGCTACAATCCCATCATGGCTAAAGGGATTTATTAAAAACGGTGTTGATAAGGGCATAATTAACGGAAGACAAGATGGCGAAACCAAAACCTTTGGCGCAAATGACCCCATTTTAAGATCTGAAGCTGCAGTTATGATAAATAACGCACTTAAGAAAACAGCTGATGTGTCTATAGGACTTTCCTATAATGATATAGATTCAATTCCCACCTGGGCCTACGATGCCTTCACCAATCTCTCAAACTTCGGGGTCATTAACGGATATGAAGACAACAGCATTAAACCCCTTCAATATCTAACAAAGGCAGAAGCAGCCCAGCTTATTTACAATACCACAAAGTTTGATGAAGAGCAAAGACCAAACGTGCTAAACGTATTCCAATGGTTTAAATAATATATAAATATGCGGGGCAAATCACGTCAATGTGATTGCCCCGTTTTCAGTTTCTCAATTAGTTCCTCAGATGGCGTTGCATAAATTGTCTTGTAATTTGTAAATATCACAAACCCCGGCTTTGCTCCTGAGGGCTTATTAACATATTTAACCTTTGTATATGTTACCGGCACATTCTGAGACATCTTAGACTTACTGTGAAAAGCTGCAATAACCGCCGCTTCATTTAGTGTTTTTTCGGTGGGCTCTCTGTTTTCGGTAAATATTATCACATGAGACCCCGGAATATTTAAGGTATGCAGCCAAATATCATTTTTATCGGCCATTTTAAATGTGAGCATATCATTTTGAATATTGTTTCTTCCCACCATTATCTTAAAACCATCAGAAGATTTGAATGTTAAGGGGTTTGACTTTCCAGCCCTTTTCAAAGCCTTTTTATTTACCTTAATATACCCCTCTGAAATAAGCTCGTTCCTTATCTCGTTAATATCCTCCTCGCTTTCAGCCCTATTTAAAAGGTCGGATATTGTCTCAAAATATTCTATCTCCTCTTTAGCCGCCTCTATTTGCTTATTTAACATTATTTCTGCATTTTTAAGCTTCTGATATTTCTTAAAATAATTTTGGGCATTCTGAGAGGGAGATTTCTTAACATCTAAGGGAATTGTCACTTCCGACAGATTCTCATCATAATAGTTTTGGACCCTAACACTCGTCGCTCCCTTTTCAATAGTCGAAATGTTAGCAGTCAAAAGCTCACCGTATATTCGATATTTCTCTCTATCAGCACACTCCTTTAATTCCTCTGTCTGCAGGGCTATTTTTCTTTTTAATTTATCAGTGTTGTTTGAGATAATTTTAGCTATGTCATGACTTCGATTTTTTAATAATTCTATTTTATCCTTTTCCCTATAATACTCCTCTAAAAGAAGAGAATATGAATCAAACTCAACATTTTTATATAGGCTCCCATATTGTTGTATTTCAACAACCGTAAAGTCCTTTGGCTTTCCACCTTCACTTATCAGCATTGTTGTCTTTGTTTTGTGTTCAATTACATCCTCAAAAAAAACTTTAAGGTTTTTTATAAGCATTTGCCTTTTAAATTCCGAAAGTTCCCCAAAATCCACATCTTCACCAAAGGTTTTAAATACTATTTCCCTTGATAAAAGGGGAGAAATACCCATAACTGTGGAAATTAAAACCTTATCTGCCCTATCATGTTTAGTGCTGCTTAATAATTCATTTTGAATATTCTCAAAATTAGTAATGGGGTTAAACTTATTCTGTGAGTCGGGAAGAGAATATTTAATCCCGGGTATTATTTGTCTAGACCCCTTTTCGGATATATCAATACGCCTTAAAGAGTCTATAATCCTGTCTTCACCGTCGGTTAATATAATATTGCTCTGCCTGCCTAAAATCTCTAAAATAAGGGACTTGTTTTCAATATCCCCAAGTTCGTTATAAACCGTAAAACGAATCCTTAATACCCTCTCAAAACTAAGCTGTTCAACATCAATAATCTTAGCAGAGGTTAAATGTTTTCTTAAAAGCATACAGAACATTGGGGGTGTATCTGGGTTTGATTTAACCTCATTAGTTAAATGTATCCTTGGATAATTTGCATTGGCAGAAAGCAAAAGCCTCTGATTGTCATACCCCCTTAAAATTAATACTACCTCATCCCTTTTGGGCATATGAACCTTAGAAACCTTTGCTCCTATTAAATTCTCCTTCAATTCATCTGTTAAAGCATATAAAAATACCGCATCAAAAGGCATAATTACTCCTATACTACAGTCAAAATATTGTCTAGTAAATTTGATTTATATATTTTAATATCAGGAAAGGCAGAGGTTATAACCTTTATGGGTAGATCCAAACCCAAATATTCTGTGAAATGATGGCCAGCCGCCAACACATTAATTTTCAGTTCATTTGCAAGCAAATAATGGTGGTGCTTCATTTCCCCCGTCACAAAGGTATCACATCCGGATTTTTTGGCCTCTATCATCATTTCGGGCATACTGCCTCCTAAAACACAAACCTTTTTAACTATCTGTCCCCCGTCATGCACAATAATAAACGGGGCTTTAAGGTTCTCCTTTACCCTGTCTGCAAAATCTTTTAATGGCATATCCCTTTCCAAAAAGCCATATCTTCCAAGCCCCGCATTTTCATTTATACCCGGCTGCATTACTTTAATATCTTTCAGTCCGCAGGCATCGGCCAATATGTCATTAACCCCGCCTTTTACACTGTCTAAGTTTGTATGAAGGCATATTGCAGCAATATTTGCCCTAATCAGGCGATAAACCTTGCCCATAGCCGAATTGTCATTTAAAACCTCCGAAACCTCTGATTTAAAAAACAGGGGATGATGGCTGATTATAAGTTCACAGCCCTCTCTTTTAGCCTCCTCAATAATTTCATCTGTTATATCAAGGGCAAACAGAATCTTACTTATATTATTATTTTCATCACCAACCAAAAGCCCCACATTGTCCCAATCCTCTTTAAGATCAAAGGGAATTTTAGCATTAATCTCATAGACAATATTAGATAATTTAGCCATTTAAGTCACTCCTTATGTCTTCAAATATTTTAAGTTGGTATTTTATTTTAGATACAAACTCTCTGTCATTTAAGCTGCTTTTTTTATAGCCATCTAAAATTATGTTTAATCTATTTATATTCTTCTTAAGATATAAATCAAAAACCTCTCCGCCATGCTCCACCAGATTTTTACCAACAAAAATATCAATATCTGTATAGGATATTGACTCTCCCATATAAACCGCTGTCATAGCCGAATAGAGCTTATCCCCCTCCCGGGTCAGCTTTTCATCGGTTATATTAAATCCCTTATCATATAAATACCTTCTTACCATTGGAGCGTCAGTCATGGGCTGCAAAATTAATCTGTGATGGTGAATATCAATCCCAGCATTCTCTATAATACTGCATATCATTTCTCCCCCCATACCGGCAATTATTATATCAAGGGGGTATATGTCATATGCTTCTTTCGGTATCCCGTCTGTTTGAATAAGGGTTACCTTGTCGGTTAAATTATATTTTGAAAGATTTTTATAGGCATTTTCAAGTGGACCCTTTTTTATGTCAGAGGCTAAACCAAAGGGTGATATTTTATTAATCAAAAGCCATGCTGGTATATATGCATGGTCTGTTCCCACATCTGCAAAGGGCACGCCCTTTCGAACAAAATCTGCTATTAATTGTAATCTGGGCTTAAGTCTTATCATTAAAAAACTCCATTAATTAACCATTAAGCGGCCCTTGGGCCGCTTAACATTTATTTTTTGCTTGCGAAATATTTATTTAATTCATCTACAAGTTTATCGGCATCCACGCCGTGTACAGCACAGGCCTCAAGTATAGATTCTCCTCTTGATGCGGGACAACCAAGGCAATGCATTCCGATCTCTAAGAAAAATCTTGCAGTTTCTATATCAGCATCAAGAATATCGCCAATTAAAGTCTCTTTTGTTACTGTCATAATAAAAACCTCCATTCTTTTGTAATATTATATTACACATTTATTTCATTTTCAATACGAAAAAAGCACACAAATGTGTGTGCTTTTATCAAAATCTAACCTATATTGCAAAATTAATATTAAGCGTTTTGTTCTTTCATTTTTGCGAAACATTCGCTGCAATAAACAGGTCTGTCATTCCTTGGTTGGAAAGGAATCTTTGCTACGCCGCCGCATGCTGCACATGTAGCTTCGTATATTTCTCTGTTTTGACGAGAAGCATTCTTTCTTGCATCTCTACAGGGTTTACATCTTTGGGGTTCATTTTCAAAACCTTTTTCAGCGTAAAACTCCTGTTCGCTTGCTGTGAATACGAACTCTTTGCCGCATTCCTTACATACTAGTGTCTTGTCTTCCATTTTTTTACCTCGCTTTTGGAATAATAAAATTTTACCCCTCGATGGACTCTAACCATCACCTTTGACTTGCAACGCTCTAAGTTAAGCTATCCGGGCATATATTATAGGCTTTTAAACCCTTTTTCAGCTTGTTTTTGATTCTTGAAACAGCGTTATCCACAGATTTAGTATTTGTACCAAGCCTACTTGCTATTTCTTTATAATTTAAATTTTCCATATAAAGTTCAAGAACCTTTTTTTCATAATTTGAAAAATTGTCTGTAATAAAATCCTTCAAATTTTCTAAAGTTTCTTTACCAATTGCGATTTCATCAGGGTCAAGCTGAATACTCCGGTAGCCAATCTTATTCTCTGCGTCAAAGGGAATGTAGTTATTCAGTGGCATGTGCTTCTTCCTAAGCGAGTTTTTTACGGCCGTTTTTATTTGGCGTGTTATACACAGAATTGCAAATGACTTAAATTCCGCACATTTGTCGGCATTAAAGCTTTTAACGGCTTTAAATAGTCCAATCATAGCCTCCTGCATTATGTCATCCGCATCTGCACCTGGTATACTGTATTTTTTCGCTATGAACCCAGCTATTGGTTTATATCTCTTTAAAATTGTCTCAAGAGCCGCCATATCACCCGACTGTGCTTTTGAAATAAGTATTGGGTCTATTTCGAAGCGCATATTTTTAGCCAAATTTGCACCCCCGTGGCGACTGCTTGTGCTTATTATACAATTTTTATTATCCTTAGTCAAGAAATATTTTTGCAATTTGTTAAAAAAGTGACATTTGCGTAGATTTAGGCAATATATCCAATATACCCATATTATACATATTTTCTATAATAGTCTTGCTTAAACTTGTCCTGTTGCTCAAATCCTCAACAGATAAAAATGGTTCCTCTTCTCTGGCCTTAACCACAGATTGAGCAGCCGACAACCCTAACCCGGCAATTGCATTAAAGGGTGGTAAAAGTGATTTTTCACTGGCTATCAAAAAGTTTGATGGATGAGAATTATATAAATCAATTTTTTCAAATGTAAAGCCTCGTTTATAAAACTCATAGCAAACCTCAAGAATGGTCTGCTCATTCTTTTCCTTAGCAGTGGGAGAATCTATCTTTTCAATCTCCTTTAATCTGTTATAAACCTTATCAATGCCATAGCACATACTCTCAGCATTAAAATCATCGGCGCGGACTGTAAAATAGGTGGCATAAAAGGCTAAAGGAAAATTAATTTTAAACCAGGCAATTCTGTAAGCCATTGTAACATACGCCACCGCATGGGCTCGTGGGAACATATATTTTATCTTTTTACATGATGAAATATACCAATCGGGCACCCCGTGATTTTTCATCTCTTCAACCCATTCATCCTTTAAGCCCTTACCCTTTCTGACACTTTCCATAATGGTAAATGAAAGCTTTTTGGGAAGCCCCTTGTGTATTAAATAGGTCATTATATCGTCACGGGTACATATTACCTCCTTAAGGGTTGCCGTGCCGTTTTCTATTAGTTCTGCTGCATTGCCCAGCCAAACATCAGTTCCATGTGATAGACCCGAAATTCTGACCAGCTCACCAAATGTGGTGGGATGGGTCTCTTCAAGCATTCCCCTTACAAATTTTGTGCCAAATTCGGGTATGCCCAAAGTTCCAACACTTGATATTATATCGTCGGGCTCAATCCCTAATGCCTCATTGCTCGAAAATAAGCTCATTGTCTTTTTATCATCAAGGGGTATGGTCCTTGCGTCAATTCCAGTAAGGTCACTAAGCATTCTTATTACAGTCGGGTCGTCGTGACCCAGTAAATCTAATTTCAAAATATTATCATGTATGGACTTATACTCAAAATGGGTTGTTATTACATCCTTTCCGCTGTCGTCAGCCGGGTGCTGAACGGGTGTAAAATCATGAATATCCATTGAAGCAGGGACAACCATAAGCCCTCCTGGATGCTGCCCGGTAGTTCTTTTAACACCCTCACATCCTGCTGCAAGCCTTCTCATTTCAATTTCAGGAAGGGTTATCCCTTTTGCTTCAACATAGTTTTTTACAAAACCATAGGCTGTTTTGTCGGCAACAGTACCAACAGTTCCCGCCCTGAATACCTTATCGCTTCCAAGCAGTTCTTCAACATATTTATGGATTTTAGGCTGATAATCTCCAGAGAAATTAAGGTCAATATCAGGTACCTTATCGGCTTCAAAACCTAAAAAGGTTTCAAAGGGAATATTAAACCCGCTTTTGCTTAATTTATTGCCGCAATTGGGGCATGCCTTGTCAGGCAGATCTGCTCCGCATTCAACACTGCCGTCATCAATAAACTCGGTGTATTTGCATTTACTGCATACATAATGGGGGGCAAGTGAATTAACCTCTGTTATTCCCGCCATATTAGCCACAAAGGAAGAGCCAACCGAACCCCTTGACCCTACCAGATAACCGTCTGACAGGGACTTTGTAACAAGTTTTTGGGCAATCATATATATTACCGCATAACCATGCTTTATTATAGAATCAAGTTCTCTCTTAAGCCTTGCCTCAACAATTTCAGGTAGGTTCTCTCCATAAATCTCCCTTGCACGGGTATATGATAAACTCTTAATTTCCTCCTCCACACCGGGAAGTTCTGGTTTATACAGCACACCCTTTGGGGGCAGGGGCCATATTTTCTCGCACATATCGGCTATCTTTTTTGGGTTTTCTATTACAACCTTTAACGCCGTCTCCTCCCCTAAATAAGAAAATTCCTCAAGCATCTCTTCGGTTGTCCTGAGATATAATGGCATTTCCTTATCGGCGTCTGAAAACTTTTGAACATGAAGAAGTATCTTTCTGAAAATTTCATCCTCAGGATTTAAGAAGTGAACATCGCAGGTAGCAACAACGGGTTTGTTAAGCTTCTCTCCCAACTTAACGATTTTCCTGTTAATCTCTTTAAGCTCTTCTATATCCTTAACCCTGCCATTGTCAACAAGAAATTTATTATTGGCAAGGGGCTGAATTTCCAAATAGTCATAGAATGAGGCTATCGCAGTTAATTCACTGTCTGTTTTTTCCTCAAGTATGGCCTGATAAAGCTCACCCGCCTCACAGGCGCTGCCGATAATAAGCCCCTCTCTGTATTTCAATAACTCACTTTTAGGTATGCGGGGATTTTTATAATAATATTTTAAATTAGATTTTGATACTAATTTAAAAAGATTTTTTAGACCCTCTTTGTTTTTTACCAGTATTATCTGATGATAGGGTCTAACCTTTTTAACATCAATTCCGCCATTAATTACCCTGTCAATATCCCCAATATTATTTATGCCGTAATCTCCGGCCATTTTTTCACACATGATATTAAATATCTTAGCCAAAACCCCGGCATCATCACTTGCCCTGTGATGATTAAATTCCCCCACATTAAGTTCATCTGCAATGGTATTTAACTTGTGATTTTTAAGTTTTGGATATAGTCTTCTGGCTAATGTAACTGTATCTATGTATGTAGGTTTAAATGTTAAATTAAACCTCTGTGCTGCCGCCCTTATAAATGAAATATCAAAAGAGACGTTGTGGGCAATTAATGGGCAGTTGCCCGCAAACTCCAAAAAGGATTTAACCGCCTCCTCCTGTGAGGGCGCATTTTCCACCATGCTGTCGGTAATGCCGGTAAGCTCTACGATATTCTTAGGTATGGGCTTTAATGGTTTTGCAAATGTATTAAATTTATCCTTTATAACCCCGTTTTCTATTTTAACTGCACCTATCTCGGTGATATATTCGGTTTCGGGTGAGAATCCAGTAGTCTCAATATCAAAAACTACAAAACACCCTGAAAAATCCTCACTGCTGCCGCCGAAAACCGCAGGGGTTGTGTCATTTACAAAATAGGCTTCAACCCCATAAATTATTTTTCCCTCATAATTTATATCTTCGGCATATGTACAAGCAGCAGGATAAGCCTGAAGCACACCATGGTCGGTTATTGCAATTGCTTCATATCCCCATTTCTTCGCAGTTTTTATGTATTCTTTAACACTTGTTACCCCATCCATCTGGCTCATATTAGTATGCAGATGAAGCTCTATTCTCTTATTTTCGGCATTATCACATCTCTCTATTCTCTCAGCCGTCATAATACTCTTAGGTGTCATTATAAGTTCATTATCAAATTTATCATATACAATGTCACCGCTGACCTTAACAAAATCATTTTCCTTAATTTTTACCCACAAATCCTCGGCATCCGATTCCTTTAAGAAAAGCTTGCATTTTATTGAAGAGGTTAAGTCGGTTATACCGAATGTGAATATAACCCACTTTCCCTGCTTTGTGGTTCTTTTTTCGGGCTGCATCACCCTTCCAATAACCGCCGCAGAACCTGTATCAGATGTTATATCACAAATTTTAATTAATTTATGGCTATTAGAACTGCCGTAAATTATGTCCCCCTTACTATTTGCCTTCTGGGCTTTTATAATATCCTTATTTGTTGTCTTCTTATCATTTAATTTTCTGACAATCTTAGCCCTGGCGATTGCCTCTTCTGAATCTCTTTCCATAGCTTTAGGGGCAATTTTCTCCCCTTCAATGAGATTTACCTTAACCTTTCGTCCAAACTCCTCATATATAATTCTTTCAATAAGCAAATCCACCTGTTTAAGCTTTAAAATATTAAGCCCACCGTGGCGAAGTGTTAAGTTTACATTATTATCATTAATATCCACTTCACAATCGCTGAAAAATCCGTTACACAGGGGTTCAATGTTTTTGCAATTAAAAAAGATATTGTCAAAGCAGTAGGCGCCAAATTTATCGGCTGGGAATTTGCATTTTATTTTAAAATCATCAAAACCATATAGGTCTTTTATTTCATTTTGAATATCATAAATAAGTGACTTTTTGACAATATCATTAAATGATAGTCCTACCTCAACCCTTCTTCCATCATCATCGGCGGTAACATTATAAATCAAAGCCGTATTTAAAATACGGCTTTTTTCCTCATCGGGATTATATATATCAAACAATTTCAAAAAAGAGCACATACTACCTCCGTATTTAGGAAAGAAGTTTTCACATCTTTTCTATTTCATCCAATAAAGCCTGAAGAAGCCCCTCCTCGGGCACTTTCCGCAATATTTTGCCTCCTTTAAAAATAAGGCCCTCGTTAATGCCCCCGGCAATGCCAATATCGGCATTTCTTGCCTCACCCGGGCCGTTAACTGCACATCCCATAACCGCAACCTTAATGGGTTTATCAACATTGGCCAGTGCCTCTTCAACTTCATTTGCAAGTTTTATTAAATCAATATTTGTTCTGCCGCAGGTGGGGCAGGATATAATTTCTGCTCCTTTATTATATAAGCCCACAGCCTTAAGTATATCCTTTGCGGCATAAACCTCCTTAACAGGATCGGCTGTTAGTGATACCCTGATGGTATCACCTATTCCTTTAAGAAGCAAAGCCCCGATACCCACCGCCGATTTTATTATTCCCATTCTTTCGGTACCCGCCTCGGTAACACCTAAGTGAAGGGGAAAATCATACTCATTAGCAAGTATTTCATATGCTTTCGTCATCTCAAATACATCAGATGATTTAACAGACACCACTATATTGTCAAAGTCATGTATAAGTAAAAGCTTTATATGCCTGTCGGCGCTTTCAAATATGGCCTCACCGGTGGGTTTGCCGTATTTAGCCAAAATGTCCTTCTCCAGCGAGCCCCCATTTACACCTATTCTAATAGGAATATTCTTTTGCCGACATATATCTGCCACAGCTTTAACTCTCTCTCTTCCGCCTATGTTTCCGGGGTTTATTCTTATTTTATCAATTCCGGCATAAGCACTTTCTATTGCTAGTCTATAGTCAAAATGAATATCGGCAACAAGGGGTATATTAACCTTTTCTTTAATTTTTGGTATTGCCCTAACACTTTCCATATCTGGCACAGTAAAGCGGACAATCTGACAACCAGCCTTTTCAAGCTGTTTAATTTGATTAATTGAGGCTTCAATATCGGTTGTCTTTGTATTTAGCATTGACTGGATTAATATTTCATTATTTCCGCCTATTTCTTTACTGCCTATCTTTACAACTCTGCTTTTTCTTCTTATCATATTTACCCCTTAAAAAGTCTCACTATATCATTAAATGTGACATATACCATAAGCAGCATCAAAAGTGCAAAGCCAATAAGGTTAAGGGCTCCTTCAAATTTGGGATTTAAGGGCTTTCTTCTGATTTTTTCAATTATTAATAAAAATATTCTGCCCCCGTCCAGCGCGGGAAAGGGTAATAGATTAATAAGTCCTAAATTAATACTTAAGAATATCATAAAAAAAATCAATGATTCTATGCCTGCTTTTGCGGCTTCACCTATAACTTTTGTAGTTCCCACCGGGCCTGACAGCTGAGATATTCCCGCTTTACCCACAAACAGGTCAATTAATGACTGCCATATAGCCCGAGTAATTGCTATACATTGAAAGAACCCATGCTTTATTACGGTAAGAATGTTTTTATTTTCCGGATAAAAATAATAGTCAAAAGTATAGGCTTTAATTCCATTCTCCTCAATTACCGGGAATTCAACATTTTCAAGTTTAATAGTCTTGCCATCCCTTTTAACCGTAATATCAACAGGTTCGGCGTATGACTGGGAAAGTGAAAATATAATATCAGAATAAACATTAACCTTTTTATTTTCAATCTTAATTATTTTGTCGCCGGGCAACAATCCATATGAAGATGATATGTTATTATCCTGCATTTTGGATATGGTGGTTGAGGGTATGGCTTCAGAAAAAATTATAATTATCATAGAGAGAATAATGGCAAAAAGTATATTCATAAAAGATCCGGCAAACAGCACCGAAAACCTTGCAAGAAAAGGCTTTCTTGTGAAAGAGTTAGAGCTTATATTCTCTCCGTCCTCTCCCTCTATTTTAACATATCCACCAATAGGCAATACTCTGAGGGAGTAAAGGGTATCGCCTTTACGTCTTTTAAATATGGCCGGTCCCATTCCTATAGAGAATTCTTCCACATTCATTTTTGAGGCCTTTGCCGTTATAAAATGGCCGAATTCATGGGATAAAATCATTATGCCAAACATTAAAATTGCTATTAAAATACTAATTTAAATCACCTTCAGAAATGATATTTTTATAATTTTCCCTTACATATTGCCTTACTTCACTATCGGTTTTTATTATATCATTTATTTCTGGATTATTTATGCTTTTGTGAAAGTTTAACACTTTTTTAATTATTTTA
>ENA-OWPA01001221-OWPA01001221.1-bioreactor-metagenome-genome-assembly--contig:-NODE-1221-length-18666-cov-4.325999_pt1 | contig 18666 bp, 18 predicted proteins | sample MGYA00238139_ERZ651803 | MGnify/ENA primary metagenome ERZ651803 (study PRJEB26909, sample SAMN07631231) | bioreactor metagenome | isolation source: Switchgrass digestor | place: USA: Dartmouth... | reverse complement strand
ATCCGGTTATGTTGATTCAGTTATTGCAGGTGCAATAACCGGTGCAGTAAGTGGAGCTGTAGCAACAACAGTTAAGAAGCCGGACATAGTAGTTAAGGGTATAACTGGAGCCATTGCAGTAGTTGACGCTGCACCGGGACCTGCTGTACCAGGCTAAAAATGCTTGTTAATTCAGGCAGAAGCCTCTATGAGACTGTGGTAGGTAGGATTACCTTGCCACAGTCTTTTATAATATGCTTGCATAAAACACCTCCTATTTTGCAAAACTAGTATCTGGAGGTGTTTTATTATGTCTTTAAATTTAAGCCAAAAAGAGAGAATGCTGCTAAACGATCAGAAAAGCCATGAACAAATTTGTATCCAAAAATACAATAATTATGCAAGTCAAGCACAAGATCCTGAATTAAAAAGGTTATTCAGTACTTATGCGGGACAGGAACAGCAACACTTGAACACAATCAATCAGATCCTCGCCGGACAGGTTCCGAACACGAATCAGCAGCAAAGTCAGCAGGGTCAGCAAGCCGGTGCCATGAGCCAGGCTCAAACAGCAGGGCAGGTAGGCATGAAAAACCAGAATGATGCAGCCCTTTGCGAAGATATGCTTATGACGGAAAAATATGTTTCCGGAGTGTACAACATATCGATTTTTGAATTTGCCGATGCAAATGTACGGCAGGCGCTGAACCACATACAGAAGGAAGAACAGCAGCACGGAGAAGGTATCTTTAATTACATGAAGAGCCATGGTATGTATAATGTGCAGCAATAACCTGTTTTAGTTCGTAGGCTGTAGGAAGCGAAGCGGAGAAGATGCGGGAATCCTACAGTCTTTTTATATGTCTGGGCATTTGTATGTAAACAGCTTTTGCATCAATGCAGTATCCTATGCCTTCAGATATTTTATACCGGATTTGTACGGCACCCTTATATTGCTTTTTGACGATTTTGACTAATTAGAGCAATGGCGGCACTGTTTTATGGTATAATTTGAATATGGCATGAGAAATCATGCCGGCTAACTAGTGAATTATCAATACGAGTCAAAGGGAAGTTTTTTGATTAGACCATATTGACTTTGGCGGAAACTTAAAATTACCACCGCTTAAATGAATCAAAATTTAGGGGTAAAATGGCGGAAAGTCAATTCAAGCATTCTACGAAGGCTTAATTGCCAGGTATTAAAATTACAGAACTTAAGCGCCGCTGGTACCGGCAGGTGTTCCGTCAAAGAATTTTACAAGAGAATTCAATATTTTGTGCAGGCAGAAGGGGAGAAGCAGCGATGAACGGCATAATCGGCAGGATCTATGACAATCCGGTGATAGCAGCGCTAAAGAGTGAAGAAGAATTGGAAGATGCGTTAAATTCCAATGTGAATGTGATTTTTGTTTTACATGCCGATATCTTTAATATTAACAGGTTGGTGAGCAGCATTAAGGCGGCAGGGAAATGTGTCCTTATACATATTGATTTTCTGGAGGGTTTGGGAAGGGACAGCAAGGCCCTGGACTATATAGTTGAAACCGTAAAACCTGACGGGATAATAAGCACGAGGAGTGCTCACATAAAGCACGCCAAAGACAGAGGGATATTTACCATTCAGAGATTTTTCATCGTGGACAGCATGTCCTACGATACGACAGTAAAGTCAATCCATTCTGTGCGGCCGGATATGATAGAGATTCTTCCGGGAGTGATGCCTTCGGTGGTAAAACGGATAACGGCTCAGATTCCCATGCCGCTGATTGCCGGAGGACTTATCGACAGCAAGGAGGATATAATTTCGGTGCTCAGTGCGGGAGCCATCGGTGTATCGGTAGGTAAAAAAGAACTGTGGGGGTTGTAATTGCCATCACCTTTTGATATAATTTATTCGAAATTGTTAGGATGCCTGTTGTGGAAAGTTGCTTAAGACAGGCAAACCTGTTTGGGATATTCCATATAATGTATAACAGGGGATCAAATATCTCAGAACGGGTTAAAAAGTTGCCAGCTTGCTTTAAATGGCGGTTTGGCAAGCAGAATTGAATATGATGTGTGGAGAAATGGAGTCACATAAGATAGAAGCTTGACCGCTTCTGTTTTGTTGTGGCTTTATTTTTTTGCGGAGAGAGGGGGATCAAATGATTTACGATGCAGTAATCATAGGTGCCGGAGTAACCGGTGCATTCATTGCTAGGAAGTTATCGAGATACAATCTGGATGTCTGCGTTGTGGAAAAAGAAGAAGATGTGGCAATGGGCGCCAGCAAGGCAAACAGCGGAATTGTGCATGCAGGTTATGATCCTGTACCGGGAAGCCTGAAAGCTTTGATGAATGTTCGGGGAAACAGGCTGATGGAGGATGTATGCAGGGAGCTGGAGGTGCCCTTTAAAAGGACAGGATCTTTAGTGCTGGCTTTTAACGATGAGGACATGAGAAAGCTGGAGGATATACGTCGAAGGGGTGTCGCAAACGGGGTGCCGGGGCTTGAAATATGGAGCGAAGCTAAGATAAAAGAAATGGAACCGGCTGTTGCCGAAAATGTGGTAGGTGCTCTATATGCTCCTACAGCAGGAATTGTTTGTCCATATGAGCTCACCCTTGGGGCTGTTGAAAATGCGGTGGAAAACGGAGTGGAACTGAAACTCGGCTGTGAAGTTAAAAGCATTGCATTCGAGGATGGGATTTTCAAGCTGCAGTGCAGCAGCGGCCAGATTGAGGGCAGATATATAATCAATGCCGCAGGGTTGTACGCTGACAAAATATCATCCATGGTGGGGGACAACAGCTTTTCTATAATCCCGAGAAGAGGCGAATACCTTCTTATGGATAAAAGCCAGGGAAGCTTGGTAAAAAGGGTGATATTCCAGCCGCCTTCCGCCATGGGAAAAGGCATTCTGGTGACCCCCACGGTAGACGGAAATCTTCTCATAGGGCCAAACGCTCAGGATATACAGGATAAGGAGGATACCTCCACCACACCGGAAGGATTGAGCCAGGTTAAGCAGGGTGCTTTAAAATCCGTACCCACCATTGATATGCATGAAGTTATCACATCCTTTGCAGGACTGAGGGCAAAGCTTGTTGACGAAGATGACTTCATAATAAAGCCGTCTGCTGAAAACAGCCGGTTTATCAATGTGGCAGGCATTGATTCACCAGGGCTTACATCGGCTCCGGCCATAGCAGAGTATGTTGTGGGCGTTATGAAATCACAGGGAGTCATGATGAAAGAAAAAGAGGATTTCAATCCCTTGCGGAAGCGTACCCGGAAATTTACAGAGATGGATGATAGTGAACTAAATGAAGCGATAAGGATAAACCCCGCCTATGGCAGGATAATATGCCGCTGCGAAAAAGTGAGTGAAGGCGAGATAATAGATTCCATAAAAAGAACTGTAGGCGCCAGGTCTCTGGACGGGGTCAAAAGAAGGGTTAGAGCCGGAATGGGACGATGCCAGGGTGGCTTTTGCGCACCGAGGGTGGCGGAGATTTTATCGAGGGAGCTGGGAATTCCCATGGAGGAAGTTACAAAAAGCGGAGGCAATTCCAGAATCCTGACAGGCAGAATAAAGGAGCAGGATTTTTCCGATGGGGGCGATGATAAATGAAGCATGTGGATATTGTTGTTATAGGAGGAGGTCCTGCCGGAATGGCGGCAGCACTGGAAGCCCGTAGATGCGGCGTCAAAAATGTGCTGATTATTGAAAGGGATAAAGAGCTGGGAGGCATACTTCAGCAGTGTATTCACAATGGGTTCGGTCTGCATGTATTTGGGGAGGAGCTGACAGGCCCGGAATACGCATGGAGATTTGAACAGCAGGTAAAGAGCGAAGGCATTGAATATATGCTGAACACCATGGTACTGGAAGTAACTCCCGACAGGGTGGTGACCGCTGTCAACAGCACAGATGGACTTGTACACATAAAAGCCGGAGCTGTCGTGCTATGCATGGGATGCAGGGAAAGGACCCGGGGAGCCCTTAACATACCTGGTACGAGGCCGGCCGGCATACTGACAGCCGGTGCGGCACAGCGGTTTGTCAATATGGAAGGGTACTTGCCCGGCAAAAAAATCGTGATACTGGGTTCCGGGGACATAGGCATGATAATGGCACGCAGGCTGACTCTGGAAGGTGCACAAGTCAAAATGGTTTGTGAGATCATGCCCCAGTCAAAAGGGCTGATTAGAAACAAAGTGCAATGTCTGGATGACTTTGGCATACCTCTCCGGCTGAGATGCACCGTGGTTAGAATACACGGAAAGGACAGGCTTGAGGGGGTAACTGTGGCTTATGTGGATGAAGACAGGAAACCCATTCCCGAAACCATGGAATATGTGGAATGTGACACCTTGCTGCTTTCAGTGGGTCTGATCCCTGAAAATGAGCTTTCCAGGGAAGCTGGAATAGCAATTGATCCGTCCACCGGCGGGCCATACGTCAGCAAGAATATGGAGACTTCGGTAGAAGGCATATTTGCTTGCGGTAATGTGGTGCATGTGCATGATCTGGTGGATAATGTGACGACGGAAAGCTATATCGCAGGAAGGGCAGCAGCGGAATATGTCCTTGGAATAAAGAAGGGATGATGATTCCGGTGCGAGAGATGATGGTATGCACCGGATTTCAACGGGAATATTAAGGTTTTGGACTGATCATCATAGCGGGTATCCGGGCATGGGATCAACATGAATACGGATATTGTGCGGTAGAAAGGGGAGTTTTTTCATGGGTGAGGCGAGACACCTGACCTGTATTGTATGTCCGAAAGGCTGCAGTATCGAAGCTCTAATAGAAAATGGCCAGATAAAGGAGATTAAGGGGAATAAATGCAAACGGGGCGCTGAATATGCCCGGATGGAATGCATGGACCCCAGAAGAATCCTTACCACTACAGTCAGGGTTTATGGCGGAGAAGCGCCCTTAACCTCGGTAAAGACAGATAAGCCTTTGCCAAAATGCAAAATCATGGACTGCATGAAGTACCTGAACCAGGTTAGATTAACTGCACCGGTGGCTGTAGGTGATATAGTGGTGGAAAACATACTTGATACAGGGGTGAATATAATAGTTACTAAAAAAGTTGATACGGCCTGTTAAAATATCAAGGCCTATATGTTAGAATTAATATAAAGCGACTTATTGGGACGGTATTTTGACGGTTGTAATTTCATAAATCAAAGCGGGGGGGTTGGGCGATGCAGAAAAAGTATATCCTTGCGCTGGATCAGGGTACCACCAGCTCGAGAGCTGTAATTTTCAACAGGAGAAGTGAAATACTGGGCATTAAGAGCGTGCCTCTGAGACAGATTTATCCTGAACCGGGATGGGTGGAGCATGACCCGGAGGAAATATGGAAAGGCCAGTTGGAGGCTCTTCGAGGAGTGATCGAGGACACGGGTATTTCTCCTGAAGAAATTGCATGCATAGGGATAACAAACCAGAGGGAAACGGTTATTGTATGGGATAAGAATACCGGCAGGCCTGTGTACAATGGGATTGTGTGGCAGTGCAGGAGAACAGCTGCAAAATGCGACGAAATCAAAGCCCGAGGCCTTGACACTATGATACGGGATAAGACCGGCCTAGTGGTGGATGCTTACTTTTCCGCGACAAAAATCCAATGGATTCTTGACAACGTGGAAGGGGTCAGGGAAAGAGCTTTAGCAGGAGAGCTTCTGGCAGGAACAGTAGACACATGGCTGGTGTGGAACCTTACGGGAGGACAGCTTCATGTCACGGATTACACCAACGCATCCCGCACCATGCTGTTCAATATAAACACTCTGGAATGGGACAGAGAACTTCTTGAGACATTTGGCATACCGGAAAGCATGCTTCCGAAAGTAATACCGTCTTCCGGCATAGTGGGAGAGACCGTCGAGGAAATATTGGGGGTCAGAATACCCATAAGCGGCATTGCCGGTGACCAGCAGTCCGCACTTTTCGGGCAGGGCTGCTTTGAAAAAGGATGTGCCAAGAATACATACGGAACGGGATGCTTTATATTGATGAACGTAGGAAAAATCCCGGTAAAATCCAATAATAACCTTCTGACCACCATAGCCTGGGGCATAGGGGAAGAAATAGAATATGCCCTGGAAGGAAGCGTATTCAACGCAGGCTCTTCCATACAGTGGCTGAGGGATGAGCTGAAAATAATCGAAACTGCCCGCCAGGCGGATATTGATGCCGAAAAGGTTGATGATACCGGTGGAGTTTATGTGGTTCCGGCATATACCGGATTGGGCGCTCCTTACTGGGACCCATATGCCCGGGGAATCATCATAGGCATAACCAGGGGAACAAGGAGGGAGCACATAATACGGGCGACGCTGGAATCCATAGCTTTTCAAAGCAGGGATGTGTTTGAAGCCATGAAAGCCGATGCCGGCACGGAGGTGAAGGTGCTGCAGGTGGACGGGGGAGTGAGCGTAAGTCCGTTTTGCATGCAGTTCCAGGCTGATATTTTAGGAATCCCGGTAAACCGACCCGCCGTGACAGAAACCACCGCCCTGGGTGCGGCCCACCTTGCCGGTCTTGCTGTGGGAATATGGAAGGATAAGCTGGATATCCGAAAGGAGTTTGCCGAAGGCAAGACCTTTATGCCTGCAATGGATGAAAAGATCAGGGAAGACAAGTATGCCAGGTGGAAAAGAGCTGTGGAAAGGTCAAGGAACTGGGTTGCAGAATAAATTTTAAAACGCCGGAAATTATGAGTTTCCGGCGTTTGCTATGTCTGTGAGATTTAAATTCTTGTTTTTTTCCAGAGCCCAGTTGATGGACCATTCGTTTTCAAACAGCAGCACATACCTTTCATGCTTGTCGCGGACTATCATGGTGGAACTGGTCAAATTAAGGGTTTTCGGGTCAACATTTCCTTCTATCCAGCGGGCGAATCTGTAGGAAAGATGCTGAATGCGAAGGTCAACTCCGTACTCATGCTTCAGCCGGTGCTCCAAAACTTCCAGCTGGAGGGCTCCAACAACTCCTACGATCAAGGATTCTATGCCGATATCCACCTGCTTGAACACCTGCACTGCGCCTTCCTGGGAAAGCTGCTCTATTCCCTTGACAAACTGTTTTCGCTTCATGGAGTCCGCCGGTGTAACCCTGGCGAAATTTTCTGCCGGGAATATGGGTATACCGTCGAATTTGATATTGGGGTCGCCTTCGGTCAGAGTATCGCCCAGGCTGAATATGCCGGGATCAAAAACTCCTATGATATCTCCGGGATAGGCTTCCTCTACTATGGTTCGTTCCTGGGCCATGAACTGCTGCGGCTGTGACAGCCTTACTTTTTTTCCGGCCTGCACATGGAAAACCTCCATACCGCGGGTGAAACGGCCTGAGCATATCCTGATGAAAGCTATCCTGTCCCTGTGGGTGGGATTCATATTAGCCTGGATCTTGAACACGAAACCGAAAAACTTCTCGCTTTCGGGGTCGATTTCACCATTGGCGCATGTCCTTATTCCCGGAGGCGGAGCGAGATTGAGAAACTCTTCAAGGAACGGCTGTACCCCAAAATTGGTCATGGCGCTTCCGAAAAATATCGGAGTCAACTCCCCATGCATGACCTTTTCCCTGTCAAATTCATCTCCGGCCATGTCGAGAAGCTCGATTTCCTCACAGAGCCGGTCATGATAATGCTTGCCCAGCAGATCAGCAAATACCGGGTCGTCCACTTGTCCCTTTAAGGAAGATACCGCAGTTTGACCGTGATTTCCGCCGTTAAAAAGCTCAATCTGGGACAGCTTTCTGTTGTAGACGCCTTTGAAATCGCCGTCTGTTCCAATCGGCCAGTTCATAGGATATGAGCGTATGCCCAGCACTCTTTCTATTTCTTCCATCAATTCAAAAGGGTCCTTGCTCGCCCTGTCCATCTTGTTGATGAAGGTAAATATGGGAATTCCCCTCATTTTACATACATGAAAGAGCTTTATTGTCTGTTCCTCAACGCCCTTTGCCCCGTCAATAAGCATGACGGCACTGTCGGCCGCTATGAGCGTCCGGTAGGTATCTTCGCTGAAATCCTGGTGTCCCGGGGTGTCAAGAATGTTTATACAAAAATTGTTATATTCGAACTGAAGAACACTGGAGGTAACGGATATACCTCTTTGCTTTTCGATTTCCATCCAGTCGGATACGGCATGTTTGGCGGCTTTTCTTGCCTTGACCGAGCCTGCCAGCCTTATTGCTCCCCCATACAGAAGAAGCTTTTCCGTCATGGTGGTTTTACCGGCGTCGGGATGGGAAATTATGGCAAATGTTCTTCTCCTTGCTACTTCGTTGGATATCTTTTCTTTTAAATCCTGCATTTCTAATCCTCTTTCCATGGCTATTTCATATAGTCTATCTGCTAAATATTATTTTTTATACCCTATCGATTATTCGGTGCCTGTTTTATGTCATAAGCAATTTGAAACTTTATGCTATAATATATAAATACCGGTTTTTTGCTTCTTAGTTATGACTGCATGACGGATATCTGTCAGAGTTCCGCTGCGTCGTTAATAAACTGTTTTGCTTGTGGAGTAAATCAACCGGCAATGGACGTATAGATTGTGCAAAAAGGGACGGCATGGCCATCATCCTTTGCATGAATCCAACTTGTTTTGCATTTTAATGATTCTTAAGGCACTTAAACATTTTATATTATAGCCATGGGTTCTGTCAATTAACAGTGGCTTTGATTAAAAGCGTACTGAGTTGGGTATGAAGGAATTTGTGTTTCATGCATAGAATAAAATAAGAGAAGCAATAACTATAACTACCGCAAATTCCGATTTGCATGGACGCATAGATTGTGAAAGAGGGCGATTTGAAATTGATAAAGATAACCTTAGCAGACGGAAGGAAAATAGATGTTCCTGAAGGAACCATGCTGCTTGATCTGAGCAAGGATTTTGCAAATGAATACAGAGCGCTCATTGTGGCGGCAAAAGTGGATAATGATATAAAGGAACTGACATATAGGCTGGAAGAACCCTGCAGCGTCGAATTCATCGATTTGACCGACGAAGACGGAATGCGCATTTACAGGAGAAGCCTGCACTTTTTATTGATAAAGGCTGCTCATGACCTTTTTCCCGACAGAAAAGTAATAATCGACCATTCCATTAGTAAAGGGATATATTGTGAGATAATCGGAAAAAAAGAACTGACTTCCGATGAGGTGAAAAGGCTGGAGCAGCGTATGGCAGAGCTGGTGGAAGCAAAAATTCCTTTTATCAAACGGGAAGTTCCCATAGATGAAGCCAGAGAAATTTTTATTAAAAATAACAGGATGGACCGCTTCCAGATTATAGAGCACAGAAAGAAGCCCTATGTCACCATGTACAGGTGCGATGACCTGGACGATTATTTTTACGGATACATGGTTCCCGATACAGGGTATTTGAAGGTATTCTCCCTCAAGCACTATCCTCCGGGCCTTATAATGCTTTTCCCTGAAAAGTCGAATCCGGATGTTCTTCCTGAGTTTGAAGAGCAGAAGAAGTTGTTTAATGTGTTCTCGGAATATACAAGGTGGGGCCGCATTCTAGGCGTTGATACGGTGGGAGAGCTAAACAATATTGTGGCGTCAGGCCGGATTGGCGACCTTATCAGAGTCTCCGAGGCCATACATGAAAAGAAGATAGCTCAGATTGCCGACATGATTACCGGGAGCAGCCATAAAAAACGAGTCGTGCTGATTTCCGGTCCGTCCTCATCAGGTAAGACAACCTTCGCCCAGAGGCTGTCAATCCAGCTGAGGGTCAATGGTGTAAGACCGGTTACCATATCCCTGGACGATTATTTTGTGGACAGGGAGCATACTCCCAGGGACGAGAAAGGAGAATTGGATTTTGAAGCCTTGGAATCCATTGACGTGGAGCTGTTCAATCTGCACCTGGCCAGCCTTATAAGCGGTCTGGAGGTGGAAGTCCCCATCTTTGATTTTCCCACTGGGAGAAGAGGGAACGTCGGGAGAAAATTGAAAATCGAAGAAGATCAGATATTGATTATAGAAGGTATCCATGGCCTCAATGAGAAGCTCACATCCACGATAAAAAGGGAGGACAAATTCAAAATATATGTGAGCGCATTAACCTCCATGAATATTGACGATCATAACAGGATACCTACGACGGATGCGAGGTTTATAAGAAGGATCGTAAGGGATTACCAGTTCAGAGCCAGTTCTGCCGAGGACACTATCAAACGGTGGCCTTCGGTAAGAAGGGGTGAAACCAGGAACATATTCCCCTTCCAGGAGGAAGCGGATGTAATGTTCAACTCATCGCTGATTTATGAGTTGGGTGTGCTAAAGGTCTTTGCCGAGCCCCTGCTCAGCAAAATCGACAGATCCTGCAGGGAGTATTCGGAGGCAAAAAGGCTTCTGGAATTTTTGGGGAATTTCCTGCCCATTGACCATAAGGAGATACCCAATAATTCGATAATACGGGAATTCATCGGTGGCAGTGTTTTTTACGGCATGTGAGGCATTGGCTTTTGTGCCGGCGGGTTCAATCTGGCATAAAAGGGGTGGCTAACCACCCCTTTGTAAATATCTTATATCTATTGCATTATTTTTCCGGTAAGAAAGTAGCGCAGTCGGTATCCTGTGAGTCAGCCGCATTCCTTGGCTGTACTTCTATTTGCTCAGCTGCGCAGTAATCACCGCTGGTATAGTAATGGCAAGTGTTAACCACACATTTAATAGAATGGTTGGGATGGTCCATCTTTTTAACCCGCATTCAGTTTCCCTCCTTGAATATTATTTCTTTATTATTATTTTCTCAGGCTCATAAATTATTCGACAGTATGTTTAGCAAAAGTACTTGGAATTGGTGCGGTAAACGACATGAGGAATAATTGGATGATGATTTTTTCAAAAGACCGGTAATTTATGTTGTTGTGTACTGCTTATAAATGCTATATAATGAAAATTAAAATATATTTTATTTTTTCACATCTGGAAGATATAGGCATGAAACTTTTCACAGCATTCCGGAATAAAGTTGAGGTGTTCTATGAAGCTCAGGGAAGTAATCGGCATTCTTGATGCAGAAATTCTATCATGCGAAGAAAATCTCGATATAGACATCAAGTCAGCCTGCGGCTCGGATTTGATGAGTGATGTCATGGCTTATGTGAAGGACAGCGTCCTCCTGCTGACAGGCCTGGTAAATCCTCAGGTAATACGCACTGCTGAGATGATGGACATAAAGGTGGTTGTGTTTGTAAGAGGTAAGAATCCCGGAGAGAACATCATAGACCTTGCCAAAGAAAAAGGGATTTCGGTTTTGACAACGAAGCTGCCCATGTTTATTGCCTGCGGAAAGCTCTACAGTGCAGGTCTTACAGGAAGAGGTGCATGGGATTGAGCGGAGCTTCACTAAAACTTCATTATGACATACCTGCAGACGACTTTTCCCTTGCAGGAGAGGCTTCCAGCAATGTAAAGAAAGTCCTCAGCCAGCTGGGTATTAGTCCCGCGCTGATAAAGAAGACTACGGTATCCATGTATGAAGCGGAAATAAATGCTGTAATTCATGCCGGCGGCGGGACTGCCGATATAGATATTAGCCCGGAAAAAATTGTAGTAGAAATAACAGATCATGGACCAGGGATAGAAGACGTTGAACTGGCAATGCAGGAAGGCTACTCTACCGCTCCTGACAGCGTAAGGGAACTGGGTTTTGGCGCCGGAATGGGACTTCCCAACATGAAACGCTACTCGGATGAAATGATCATAGATACAGAAGTCGGAAAAGGAACTAAAGTTACAATGATAGTGTATTTAAAATAGATGGGACTATAGAGGCACTTAAATGCTCGATGATTAATGCATGTTGATTTGCATATGCGGGAAAATGTCGGATGGAATGTTAATAAATTAACAACCGATCAACTATAACCCGGGGGTGATTCCATGGGAACATATTTTCACTCTGTAACGCTGGATGAGGAGAGTTGCAGGGGTTGTACCAACTGTATAAAGCGTTGCCCCACCGAGGCGATAAGGGTAAGAAAAGGCAAGGCGAGGATTATCAACGAACGCTGCATAGATTGCGGAGAATGCATCCGCATATGCCCTTATCATGCAAAAAAAGCGATAAGTGATCCTTTCGGCCTGATTTATGCGTATAAGTACAGGGTTGCAATACCGGCTCCTACCTTGTATGGGCAGTTTAAAGCTAATATCACCAGAAGGCAATTGCTTACGGCCTTAAAAATGATCGGTTTCGATGAAGTTTATGAAGTAGCAAAAGGGGCAGAGATTGTATCCGCTGCTACAAGGGAGCTTCTTGAGAAAACTGATGCCAAAAAACCCCTAATTTCTTCAGCATGTCCTGCGGTGGTCAGGCTTATACAGGTGAGGTTTCCGAACCTTATCAATAACATATTGAGATTGGACTCCCCTATGGAGGTTACAGCCAAAATGGCCAAGGAAAAGATCAGCAGGGATAAAGGGATTCGCGGAGAAGATATAGGAGTTTTCTTTATAACTCCGTGCGCTGCAAAAGTCACCAGCATTAAGGCTCCCTATGGCAAAACCAGTTCTTATGTCAATGGAGCGATTTCCATAAAGGATATTTATCTGAAAGTCCTCAGCAAACTGGATAAAGCCGCCGGAAAAGCCGAAGATTTCGACCTGGCCGGGTATGACGGAGTACGATGGGCTAATTCGGGAGGAGAAAGCCTCGCTTTGGGAACCGATAAATTTCTTGCAGTAGATGGAATTCATAATGTCATAGCAATTCTTGACGATGTTGAAGACGACAGGCTGGAGGATGTGGAGTTTATAGAAGCTTTGGCATGTACGGGAGGCTGCCTGGGAGGACCGTTGACGGTAGAAAATCTGTATGTGGCAAAGAACAGGTTTAAAAGGATTCTGGATGAGATGAAAGCCGATGCCGTGGTGAAGGACAGCCCCGAAAAATACAAGGATGAAGTGGACGTACTGGGGGTTATTGAACACAGGCCTGTGATGAAGCTGGATGATGATATTCAGAAAGCCATGGAGATGATGGCGAATATGAAAAATATCTATGCTGAGCTTCCTGGCCTGGATTGTGGAGCATGCGGAGCACCCAGCTGCAAGGCTCTGGCGGAGGATATCGTAAGGGGAAATGCGGATGAAACGGATTGCATATTCAAGCTCAGGGAAAAAGTCAGGAATCTTGCTGCACAGATGATAGAGCTTGAAGACAAGATGCCTCCAGTGATGGACAGGGTAAGAAAGAAAAACAGATAACATAAATTTTAAAGCAAAAATAAGAATTTGAAGACCAGGTGTTAAAATCCAATAAACAAAAGGAGATTGATGATATGAAAGTACGGGATTTCGCAGTACAAATGGGAATGAGGATTCTCACGGAGGATGCCGGCATGGATAAGGATGTATCCGGCATATATACCTGTGACCTTCTAAGCTGGGTTATGTCCCACGCTACGTCGGGAGATGCATGGATAACTGTACAATCCCACATCAATATAGTCGCAGTTGCCCTGCTTACAGGGATAAGCTGCATTATACTGCCGGAAGGAGTTTGTGCCGATGAAGCGACCATAAACAAGGCAAAGCAGGAAGGAATAGCGATATTGGGCACCGAAATGACTGCCTATGAAGTGTGCTTCAGGAGCAGAGAGCTTTTGGCCGGAAAGTGAATTTCTCCCCATCTCTATAGGAAATAGGCTTCTTAGCTTTATTAATTGAGCGATTCTTATAAAATGAAGGTCAATAATGTGCAAATCAATGATGATGTAAAAAGCCGCTTTTGCGCTGGATATAAATTCATTAAGGCTATTGCAAAACGGGTTTGAACCCAGGAATCAATATTAAAACAGGGGGCAAATATGAAGGCAGCCGTAGACCTGCATATTCACACTGCACTGTCGCCGTGCGCGGAGGATGACATGACTCCTAATAATATAGCTGGTATGGCCTGGCTGAAAGGGCTGGACATCATTGCGGTAACAGACCACAATGCAGCCATGAACTGCGCGGCGGTATCGATGTGTGCAAAGGAAAGAGGCATCCTTGTGATTCCCGGCATGGAAGTGGAGACCAGAGAGGAAGTGCATCTGGTATGCTTGTTTCCATCCGTAGAATCAGCACTTAAGATGCAGGAACTGGTCCATGCCGCCCTGCCGGATATTGATAACAGGGAGGATGTCTTTGGCAGGCAGTTGATAATGGATAGGGATGACGGCATAGCCGGATGTTTTCAAAAGCTGCTGATAACCGCCGCAGACCTCAGTGTGGACGATGTTTTTGAAAAGGTGGATTTGCTTGGGGGAACGGTTATCCCAGCCCATGTAGACAGGGAATCCTACAGTATTTTGTCAAACCTCGGCATTATTCCCGATTATCTTGGAATAAAAACTCTGGAAATATCCAATGAATGCGATTTGCAGGTCTTCTTGAACAGGCATTCTCACCTTAGGGAACATAATTTCATCAAGTCTTCAGATGCCCACCGCCTGGGAGATATATTGGAGAGGTCAAGCTTTCTGGAGCTGGAGGAGATAAGTGCCCCTTGCCTGATTGAAACGCTGAAGAAAAGAAGATTATAAAAGGCTTTAGGGTTTCATTGACAAATCTCTGCAAGAAATATAAAATTAAAAATACTTTGTATTTTTTTTAAGGGGGAGGCAGCATTAATGCCTATAAAAGTACCAAATGATCTTCCGGCTGTGGAAGTGCTAAATAATGAGAACATTTTTGTAATGGACGAGTTCAGGGCTTATCACCAGGACATTAGACCTCTTAGAATCGCAATACTAAATCTGATGCCGAAAAAAATAGAAACTGAGACTCAGATTCTCAGATTGCTTGGCAATTCACCGCTGCAGGTGGATATTGTGTTGCTTCATCCTAGAACCCATGTGTCTAAAAATACTCCCCAGGAGTATTTAATTAAATTCTATAATACCTTTGACGACATAAAGGACCAGAAGTTCGACGGAATGATAATCACAGGAGCCCCTGTGGAGCTGATGGATTTCGAACAGGTGGATTACTGGGAAGAGCTAAAGGAGATAATGGATTGGAGTGTGCACAATGTGTATTCCACCTTTCATATCTGCTGGGGAGCTCAGGCAGGGCTTTACCACCACTATCGCATCCCCAAGTACCGGCTCGACAAGAAGATGTTTGGTGTATTTGATCATACGGTAAACAAAAAGAATGTGAAGCTGCTAAGGGGTTTTGACGATGTCTTTAAAGCTCCCCATTCACGGCATACCGAGGTTAAGAAGGCCGACATTGAACGGGTGCCGGGGCTGGAAATCCTGTCGGAATCCAGTGAAGCGGGAGTATACATAGTTATCGCCCGTCAGGGAAGGCAGATATTTGTTACGGGACATTCAGAATATGATCCCCTGACTTTGAAGTCAGAATATGACAGGGATGTAGCCAAGGGCTTGGAAATAGAGCCTCCTAAGAATTATTTTCCCGGTGATGATCCTTCAAAGGCCCCGATAGTTTCATGGCGGTCCCATGCAAACCTGCTGTTTGCCAACTGGCTGAACTATTATGTATATCAGGAGACACCTTACGATCTGAGTAAAATAGAGTAAATGCAGCATAAGCTGCATTTTTTATATGCCCTAGAGACTAAAAGGCTGGTACAGCTTTAAAAAATCGCAAGTGGAAAATATATACAATTATGTTGCGCTCATTAAGTATATACGCCGACCCTAGATAATAGGGCATTTCTGTATACAATAAACGTTTGTGGTTGCTCGAAATGCTGATACATTTGTTGCTTTCAGGAAAATATTAATCCGCAGAATTATTAAATTCTGTTGTATTTTACTATTAAATTTGATATAATATGAACGGTGATTGTGAAGTATTTAACAACTGATGCAAATTTCTTGACAAACTATCAACAACCAAATTATTAGGGGGGTATAACGAATGAGTACTACCAAATGCTGCTGTGGGCAAGTTGACGAAAGAGAGCTGAAGCTGCAGGAAATCATTGATAAGTATAAGAACACCAAGGGTGCGCTTATTCCGGTTCTGCATGAAGCTCAGGAAGTATACGGTTATTTGCCGTTAAGCGTCCAGAAAAAGATTTCTGAAGGTTTAGATATACCACTCAGCGAAGTATATGGAGTCATAACATTCTACACACAGTTTTCATTAAATCCCAAGGGAAAATACAAGATTCAACTTTGCATGGGCACAGCCTGCTATGTTAAAGGTTCAAACCTGATTCTTGAAAAGCTCAAGGAGATGCTTGGCATAGATGTAGGAGAGTGCACCGAGGACGGCAAGTTCTCTCTGGAAGCATGCAGATGCATTGGCGCTTGTGGTTTGGCACCAGTTATGATGATTAATGATGATGTTTACGGAAAATTGGTTCCGGATGATATCAAGGGTATAATTGAAAAGTACAAGAATATGTAGTTTAATCGCACAAAGTGATTTAATATAAAAAACCATATCTATATTATCTTTTTTACAATAAATTTTAAGCAGAATATAAAAAGCAACAGTACATTATAAAATCAGAATTTTGCTGAACAATGCCATGAGATTATACACAATTTACGGACTTAAGTTTGCTTTAATCGAGGGTTAAAATGAGGGATTTATCGCTGCATCTTATGGATATAATTCAGAACTCCATAACTGCTAAAGCCAGCCGTATCTATATTACATTCGATGCTGACAAAAGCATGGATATATTGAAAATGACTGTAGCCGATAATGGGACAGGAATGGACGAGGAGCTGGTAAAAAGGGTTATGGATCCCTTTGTCACTTCGAGAGATACAAGAAAAGTAGGTCTGGGAATTCCGCTTCTGGCAGCTTCCTGTGAGAGATCGTCGGGAAGCTTGAGCATTGATTCCGCTAAAGGGAATGGCACTGTATTAATGGCAAGTTTTAAGCTATCCCATATAGACAGGCCTCCTCTGGGAGATATTTCAGAAACCATCGCGACCGTGGTCTCATCAAACCCTGAGGTAGAGGTGGAATTTAAGCTCACCAGCCCGAATGGCAGTTTTGAGTTCAGCACAGAGGAGATAAAGCAAAAGCTTGGTGAAGTTCCCATAACTCATTATGAGGTTTTGGCATGGATAAAAGAGTATTTAAATGAAGGCGTTAAGATAACGTTTGGAGGTGTATTGGATGAAATCTATAGCTGAGTTGGAAGAGATAAGAAGGAAGACTCTGGATGAAATCAATATGAGAAAAAACAAGGACGGAATAAGAATAGTTGTGGGTATGGCTACATGCGGTATCGCCGCCGGAGCAAGGCCTGTAATGAATGCTTTCCTTGAAGAACTCAAAAAGAGGAATATCAGTAATGTTAATGTTGTGATGACTGGCTGCATAGGAGTTTGCCGCCTTGAACCGATAGTTGAAGTTATCAACCCGGACGGTGAAAAAGTAACATACGTTAAGATGACTCCTGAGAAGGCCGCCAGGATTGTAGCTGAACATATAGTTAACGGAAGAGTATGCACCGAGTATACCATAGGAGCAGCTGAAAAATAGTTTGGAGGGGTGGAAATGCAAATATACAGAGCGCATGTTTTGGTTTGTGGAGGTACCGGATGTACATCATCAAACTCTGAAAAATTAATCAAAGAATTTGAAACGCGTCTGAAAGAAACTAATCTGGAAAACGAAGTCAAAGTGATAAGAACAGGATGTTTTGGACTTTGCGCCCAGGGACCTATAGTTATAGTATATCCAGAAGGAAGCATGTATACTCAGGTCAAGGTCGAGGATGTCCAGGAGATAGTCGAAGAGCACCTGTTGAAGGGAAGGCTGGTTAAACGCTTACTTATAGGGGATATAGATGTTGAGGATGTTTCCAAGTCCCTGGAGAGCGTTGACTTCTTTAAGAGGCAGAAGAGAATCGCCCTGAGAAACTGCGGCGTTATTAACCCGGAAAACATAGACGAGTATATAGCATATGACGGATATAAGGCTCTGGAAAAAGTTCTGACAGAGATGACCCCTGCGGAAGTAATCGATGTCGTCAAAAGGTCAGGCATCAGGGGAAGAGGTGGAGCAGGTTTCCCCACCGGCTTGAAATGGGAGTTTGCTTCCAAGTCACAAAACGAGCAAAAATATGTTTGCTGTAATGCCGACGAAGGAGACCCGGGGGCATTCATGGATAGAAGCGTTCTTGAAGGAGATCCCCACTCTGTAATTGAAGCGATGGCTATCGCAGGATATGCTATTGGTGCAAACCAGGGTTATATCTATGTAAGGGCAGAATACCCGATAGCGGTAAAGAGACTTAACATTGCCATTGCTCAGGCAAAGGAATACGGACTTCTGGGTAAAAACATCTTGGGAACAGGCTTCGATTTTGATCTGGAGCTCAGGCTTGGTGCGGGAGCTTTCGTTTGTGGTGAAGAGACTGCTCTCATGACATCAATAGAAGGAAAAAGAGGAGAGCCGAGGCCAAGACCACCGTTCCCTGCTGTAAAAGGTTTGTGGCAGAGACCTACAATTCTGAACAATGTTGAGACTTATGCCAACATACCGCAGATCATATTGAAAGGACCTGAATGGTTCTCCAGCATAGGTACTGAGAAGAGCAAGGGTACAAAGGTTTTTGCGGTTGGTGGAAAGATTAATCATACCGGTTTGGTGGAAGTAGAAATGGGAACCACCTTAAGAGAAGTTATTTATGACATCGGCGGTGGCATACCT
>ENA-OWPA01001219-OWPA01001219.1-bioreactor-metagenome-genome-assembly--contig:-NODE-1219-length-18672-cov-8.821780_pt1 | contig 18672 bp, 19 predicted proteins | sample MGYA00238139_ERZ651803 | MGnify/ENA primary metagenome ERZ651803 (study PRJEB26909, sample SAMN07631231) | bioreactor metagenome | isolation source: Switchgrass digestor | place: USA: Dartmouth... | reverse complement strand
ATCTTATGTAAAAGTATATAAGCTGTCAACAGGCTAGTCAACATTGCCCAGCACCAATCTCATAAGCCTGGATATAATAAATTACATCTAACACTATTTTTCTTAAAAACTCTAACTTTTAAAACTAAACTCGCAAAATAAATTCCAAGCTTGCAGGAAAATTTGCCGCAAATATAAAATATTGTAAGGTGTTAAACATAATGTTAAAAGAACTCGGGAGGAAAATATGGACAAAATCATAGCGAAACTTGCCCACGAATTAAATATTGATAAAAAACAGGTAGCCGCAACAATTGCATTGCTTGACGAAGGAAATACCGTTCCGTTCATAGCTCGCTACCGGAAAGAGGTTACCGGTGGGCTTTCGGATGAACAGCTCCGGACTCTTTCCGAAAGGCTGGCCTACCTTAGAAATCTGGAAGACAGAAAAGCGGAAGTGATAAAACTCCTGGAAGAAATGGAGAAGCTGACACCTGAGATCAAGAAAAGCTTAGATGCAGCATCGACCCTTCAGGAGGTAGAAGATATTTATAGGCCCTTTAGGCCAAAGCGAAGGACCAGAGCTACTATTGCTAAGGAACAAGGCCTTGAGCCCTTGGCTCAAAAAATTCTGGCCCAGGAAGTTTCAATTGGCCTCGAAGATGCAGCAGCCTTTGTGGATACTGAAAAAGGCGTCAATACACCGGAAGATGCTTTAGCCGGTGCTCTTGACATCATTGCCGAGATTATCTCCGATGACGCCGAAATACGAAAGGTCATCCGGGATATGGCTTATAAGACAGGTATTGTCCAATCAACAGGTCTTACCGAAGAAACGTCAACTTACTCTATGTACTATGATTTTAAAGAACCTGTGTCGAAAATTGTCTCACACCGAATTCTTGCCATAAATAGAGGAGAACGGGAAAAATTTCTGCAGGTAAAAATTCAGGTGCCTACAGAAAATATCTTAGCTATTATCAAAGACAAGTATATAAACGACTCGTCACCTACCGCCCAGCTTCTCGAACAGGCAGTAGACGATGCATACAAACGCCTTATATGGCCGTCTATCGAAAGGGAAATCCGAAATATGCTAACAGAGAGAGCAGAGGAACAAGCCCTGGTGACATTCTCAAAGAATCTAAAGCACTTGCTCCTGCAGCCTCCGGTAAAAGACAAAGTTATAATGGGCTTTGACCCGGCTTACCGGACCGGGTGCAAACTGGCGGTTATAGATAGTTCGGGCAAGCTGCTGGACTTTGCCGTCTGTTATCCAACTCCTCCACAGAACAACTTTGAGGAGTCCAAAAAGATAATTCTCTCACTGATAGAAAAGTACAATGTGGATGTCATTTCTCTGGGAAACGGCACAGCTTCCAGAGAGAGCGAAAAATTCCTGGGGGAGATTTTAAAAGAGGCTAAAAGGCCTATATCATACGTGGTTGTAAGTGAAGCCGGTGCCTCGGTCTATTCCGCGTCAAAACTGGGCACGCAAGAATTCCCAGACCTTGACGTTTCCTATAGAGGTGCCGTTTCCATTGCCCGGCGCCTCCAGGACCCATTGGCAGAGCTGGTAAAAATAGACCCAAAAGCCTTAGGTGTAGGGCAATATCAGCATGACGTAAATCAAAAGAAGCTTTCCGAGAAACTCTCGGGAGTAGTGGAAGACTGTGTCAACAGCGTCGGCGTAGACGTAAATACGGCATCGCCTTCCCTGCTCAGCTATGTCAGCGGCATTACTCCCACTATAGCTAATAACATTGTAAAATACCGGGAAGAAAAGGGATTGTTTAAATCAAGACAAGAATTTTTAAAAGTTCCCAAGTTGGGTCCAAAGACTTTTGAACAATGCGCCGGATTTCTAAGGGTACCGGAAAGTGATAATATCCTCGATAACACTGCAGTACACCCGGAAAGCTATGAAATAGCCGAACAGGTAATGAAACTTTATACTCTTGAAGAGCTTAAAACTAAAAACTTTACTGAAAATGAAATAAGGGAAATGGCCTTATCTTTAGACATAGGTATACCTACCTTAAAGGACATTTTGACAGAACTTAAAAAACCCGGGCGCGACCCCAGAGAAGAGCTGCTGCCACCTATTTTCCGGACTGATGTGCTAGAAATATCAGATTTAAAACCGGGCATGGTTTTAATGGGCACCGTCCGCAACTTGACCGACTTCGGGGCATTCATAGACATAGGCGTCCATCAGGATGGTCTCTGTCACATTTCTGAGCTCTCCGAGAGCTTTGTCCGTTCACCTTTTGATGTGTTAAGTGTAGGTGACACTGTAAAGGTAAAAGTGCTCTCGGTAGATACCGAAAGAAACAGGATAAGCCTTTCCATGAAAGGAGTATAAAGTATATATATCAGAAATCTAATCAGCTCCCCTACATAGGGGAGCTGATCTTATGAGCAAATCGCCTATTTCAGTTTATCCTTGTCTTGCCTGTCCTTTTCTTGCTTATCCTTTAGTATTTCATCAACTGTCACAAATTCAAACCCTTCAGCTTTTAAAACCTCTATGATTTCCGACAGCGCCTCTACTGAACCGCTCAAATCCTCTCCCTCTCCCCCTGCGGAGTGCTGCAAAATTATGGAGCCGTTTACCACATTTTCTAAAACATTGGTTTTGACTTCTTCTGCAGAAAGGCCTTTCCAATCCAGTGAATCCACATTCCATGATATTATCTTATAGCCTATATCACCAAAAAACTCTACTCTTTTTGGGTCTATTGAACCATAAGGGGACCTAAAAATTTTAACCCTATCTTTCGAATCTTTATAATAGGAATTCAGCAGTTTTTCAGTTTTCAATACTTCCTCTTTGGCGTCTTCTAAAGAGATTTTCATTATATTAGGATGACTCCACGTATGATTGCCAGCTAAGTGGCCTTCATCTACAATCCTCTGCATAACTTCAGAAAAGCTATCTGCTCTTTTGCCTATGACAAAAAATGTAGCTTTCACATTTTTATCTTTTAAAATATCGAGAATTTGAGGTGTGAATACATCATCAGGGCCATCGTCAAAAGTTAAAGCAACTTTTTTCTCGCTGCTGTCACCGCTGGCTATAAAAAGGTCCGGATACATGGTTATTAAATCAACTATTTCTCTTTTTGGAAAACCTCTGACCTCTCTTTCAGGACCACCGGCCAAATCTAAGTTTTCAGACATGTTATGAGGAATACTTATTTTAGATTTTTGTTGAGGCTTGCGATATATGTCTTCCTTAACGGTTAATAATGCGAAAAACACCGCTAATAACATTACTGCAAAAAGGCTATACCTTATTTTCAAAAAATATCACCTCAACAATAATTTCCTCATTATCTCTTCGATTTATACAGTAATTGTCATATTTGTGATATTTATCATATCAATATTTGAAAATCTTTAGTAATATAAAAAAACAAGAAAGGTGGGTTATAGATGACCATCGCTTTACTTCAAAAACAGCATGAGCAGATTCATGAAATCATACAGGAACTTCTGCGAGTTCCGCAAGAAAAGTTAGAGGAAAAAGCCTTTGATATTTCTATGAAAATAGGGCAGCTTTCAGGTGTGCTTTTATTCCACTTGCAATCTGAAGATAAGTTTTTATATCCTAATTTGATGGAACACGAAAACAGCCACATTCGAAGCACAGCCGTTGCCTTTACGGAGGAAATGGGAAATTTAGGCGAGAAGTTTTCGGCTTTCAAAGCAAAATACATGCAACCCAAAAATATCAAGGCAAATCCCGAAAAGTTCAGGCAAGACTTAGGCGAAATAGTTGCCGAATTAAAAAATCGGATCGAAAGAGAAGAGATGGAGCTTTATCCGCTGCTAGGAAAATAATAGGGGTTGTGTACTATTTTTAGACCACAACCCTTACTTACAGACCTTAACTATAAGCTCTTGCCATTGACAATTATTCTTCTTTAATACCTAGCGGATTGCCATCAATACAGTCCTTAACCCTTTGCACATATATTTCCTGGTAACCGATGTTTTCGCCTAAACCATGCAAATAAATATTGACCACAAAGCCTTCTCTTTCAAGTATGTTCTTCCAAGAATCTTCCTCATCACCGGCCATATCATTAACTGCATGGTCCCCGGCCACAAGCATATAAGGCATTAGTGTTACTTCTTTAATATTGTTTCGTTTTAGTTTGGCTATTACATTATCGATTCCCGGATATCCTTCAACGACCCCTACAAAGACCTTTAATCCCTCATCATCTAACATGCTTTGCAAGCAAGAATAACAGGCATTAGCCGGGTGAGTCGTGCCGTGGCCCATTAAAACTACCGCATGGTCTTTATCTAATGCTGGCAGTTGTTGCTTTAAGGCTTCTACAGCTTGTTTGTAGTCTTCTATGCCGTAAAGTACAGGCCGACCTACAGTCAATTGTTCGAAAGAATCCTTGAAATTATTTACAACAGCCAGCACTTCTTCATATTCGTAACCGGGAATAATATGTAAAGGCTGTACGATGACTTTAGTAAATCCTTCTTCTTTCATTTTGCTTAAAGCTTCTTCAGGTGTGTCAATTATAATATTGTCTCTTTCCTTAAGCTTTTTAATGATAATACTGGAAGTAAAAGCTCGGCGAACTTCATAATCAGGGAAGCTCTCTGCTATTTTTTCTTCACAAGCATCTATCGTCACTTTTCTAGTCTCAGGATAACTTGTTCCAAAACTGATAACTAAGATGCCTTTTTTGCCTTCAGGTTGTTGAAACTCTAGATTTTCCTGCTCTTCCACCGGATCACCTGCTGCCGGTTGCAAATTATCACCATAGGCCGCTAGGAATAAACTGCAGATCAATAAACTAATGACCACTAAAATCTTTTGTTTCTTGACTTTTGAAAACATCACTATCACTCCTTGATTTTTTTTATTAAAAGTTTCTGTAGGTCAGCAAATCAGCACAGGCAGCTTTATGGCTTATGTTCATCTCAGCCTAAAACCTCTTAGTTTTTGCCGTATATATTTTACAACTTCCTCTATACTCTCCAATCCCTGCTCATCATAGCGGCCAATAATCACCGCCGGGATATTGAGCATCCTGCATGCCTGGATTTTTTCATAAGTGCCACCTTCGCTGCCGCTATCTTTCATTACCACATAATCGGCACCATATTCTTTAAACATGGCGGCATTCAAGTCTTCACTAAAGGGGCCCAATACAGCAACTATATCTTTAATTTTTACTCTGTTCTTCAAGCATTCTTCAATGCTTTCTATGGTAGGCAGAACCCTGTAGACAAATCTGTTGTTTCCTCTCACTGATTCAAAATCCTTTATGTTTTTTGAACCAGTTGTAAAAAACACACATCCTTTTACAGACCTTAAGAACTTCTGGCATTCTTCAATGGAATCCAGATAAATACTGCCTTCGGTATCTTTGGTTTTTTTTCGCACATAGCGTATATAATCAATGTTGAGTTTTCGAGCGACCTCTTTAGCATTTTTCGTAACTTCCAAGGCATAGGGATGGGACATGTCTACTATCATGCAAATGGAATTTTCCCTGATAAAAGCTTCCATGCCTATCCGATCCATACGACCTACCACAAGGTTTTTATCATTCAGAAACTCCCGCTCGGATTCGGTTGCAGCCGTAATGACGTATTTGGCATCACCTTTTATTCTTTGGACCAGTTCTGCGGCTTCCCGAGTCCCTCCTATTATCCATATCAAATTTTATACCCCCTGGGAGTAATCATTTTATCTCCTTTTACATAGGTGGCACTGTTGCCTATTATCAAAACCGTAGCCATATCCACCAGCTCGTATTCTATATTGGAAATGGTAGTTATCACCCTCTGGTTTCCGTTACGGCCTGCATTTTTAACTATCCCTACTGGGGTGTCGGGTTTTTTGTATTTTAACAGAATATCTATTGCTTTTTTTAAATTCTCAGGGCGGCCGTGGCTTCTAGGATTGTACAAGGCTATGATAAAGTCGGCCGCTCCGGCACATTCGAGCCTTTTTTCTATAACCTCCCATGGTGTTAAAAGGTCGCTCAAGCTTATGGAGCAGAAATCGTGCATAATCGGAGCCCCCAGCTCTGCCGCTGCAGCAAAGCAGCTAGTTACCCCAGGCACCACTTCCACATCAATGCCCTCAGCAAGTTCCAGTATAGGTCCTGCCATGCCATATAAGCCTGCATCCCCGGTGCTTATAATGGACGTGTCCAACCCATGCTTTACCTTTTCAATGGCCAACTGGCACCGCTGTATTTCTCCACGCATGCCGGTAGTTATGACTTCCTTGCCACCTAACATATCCTTTATCAAATCCACATAGAATTTGTATCCTACTATGACTTTTGATTTTTCTATAGCTTCAATTGCCCTTGATGTCATACAATCTTTACCGCCGGGGCCCAGGCCCACCACATATAGTTTAGCCATGCTGCTTTTTCCTCCCCACAGAAACTGTTACACCATTCAATAATGTTTTGCCAACAATCACTTCCCCGGAAGTTAAATAGGCACAGGGTTCGCAAACACCTGTCACACCTACCACTTTTTCCACAAAAGCACTCCCCCGGAACATCTCCTGAACGGAGCGTATTTGTTCTTTTGAAAATGTATAAAACCTGCAGCCTAAATACTTACAAGCTTCAATCAAGCCTTGTTCATCCTTTTTTATGTCAATGGTGGCCAGTGACTCTATGGATTTAATGCTCAAATTGTTAGATTTAAAGACATTGAAGATGGCCTCTAAAATTTCGTCCCGAGTCTTCCCTCTTTTGCAACCCACTCCAACGGTGAGGTTTTTAGGCCTTAAAATGCAGTAAGGTTTGTGGCAGGATACTGACTCTTGGGGTGTGATGTAAAGGATTCCATCATAATCGGTTTCTGATATTCTGGGGTAATTTATCATGGTCTGAATTTCCGAGACCACCCGCAATACTCCACCGTTTACCATTATAGCCGTTATGGTTTTGGCATCTTCCATATTCTCAATGACAAGGTTACACCTTTTGGCAAACATGTCTACCGATTCTATGCCTCTCCCTTCGGATGCCGTAGTTATTATGGGGTGGGCACCGATGATTTTGGCTACTTCTTTTGTAAAATCATTGGCTCCGCCAATATGCCCTGATAAAAGGCTAATGGCGTATTTCCCCATATCATCTACCACCACTACAGCAGGGTCTTGGATCTTATGCCTGATATAAGGCGCCATCAACCTCACCGCAATACCTACAGCACATACAAATACGATTCGGTCATATTCTCGGGCTATCATGGCCATTTGGGATTTAACTCCCGATGGGCATGTTTTAGGACTGTATATATGGGCGTCTGGAATGCCTTTTTCGATAACCTTTGCTATCTTTTCTCCCGAATCTGTAAAACATATCACGGCACACTTCACTGGGTCGCCCTCCGAAAGCCATGGGAAAAGCTAGGGTCGTAAAGTCTAGATCTCTCATATTTGCCATTTATGAAATCTCCAACGAGAATCATGGCAAAGTTTTTTATCCCGTGATCCTTTACCTTTTGGGCTATGTCATCCAGCGTTCCGATTATTACCTTTTGATCTTCCCAGGTGGCTTTATATACCACCGCTACTGGCACATCTCTTCTTCCATAGCCCTGTTTCAGCTTTTTAACAGCCCTCTCCATATTCCCCACCGATAAGAATATGGCCATAGAAGCCTTGTGGGCAGCTAAGAGTTCCAGGGATTCCGTATTTGGCACCGGGGTCCTGCCCTCCAGCCGGGTTATTATAATCGTCTGGCTTATGCCGGGTAGGGTAAATTCACCCTTTATGGCGGCACAGCTTGCTGTAAAAGAGCTGACCCCCGGGACCACTTCGTACTCAATGCCCCTTTCCTCCAGTAAATCCATCTGCTCTTTTATAGCTCCGTATATGGAAGGATCTCCGGTATGAAGTCTTACAATACTTTTCCCTTGGCGGTATTCCCTTTCCATAACTTCAATTACTTCTTCCAATGTCATGGAGGCACTGTCGTAAAACTTGCACCCTTTTTTGCAAAAGGTCAGGTGTTCTCTGGATACTAAGGATCCCGCATATATGACCACATCGGCCTTTTCCAAGAGTCTTCTTCCCTTTACCGTAATTAAATCAACATCCCCCGGGCCTGCACCTACAAAGCTTATCACTCTGTTTTCCTCCTTCCCAAAATAAGGGATATATAATCAGTGTCTTTGAGGATCTCGTCCCTTTCGAACAAGACCTTTTCCTCGTCACAGGTGCATCTTTTTACATATACATATTCAAATCCGTATTTTTCTAAAGTATCGAGGATGCTTGCTTTATTCTTATATGTTTTTAAAATACAGACCGAATCAACTGCCTTTAAAACCTCTTCATCTATATTCCCGTCACACAGATAAAAGCTCTCTCCTTTGAGGGCTACAGGCACCTTTGCACGGTTGGCAGCGGCGCAAAAAGAAGTCACTCCCGGCACGGTCTCCACCTGAATGCCTAGCTTCACAAGCTCCTTTTGAAGATAACAAAAAGTGCTGTACACCATTGGGTCTCCCAATGTTAAAAATACACCGATTTGCCCTGATTTTAATTTGGCATCTATAAACCGGGCAATAATGGCGTATTTTTGCTTCTCATTTCCGTCCATGGCAAAATCCAATTCTAAAACCTGTTTATCCCTTATATAATCCCTGGCAATGTTTCCGGCAAAACTCTTTCCGCCGCTGGAGGGTATAAACACCATATCGGCTTTTCGTATAAGGTTATATCCTTTCAGGGTGATGTACTCGCTATCCCCCGGCCCTACTCCGATTCCGTACAATTTTTTCACGGTTTCCTTCCTCTCGCTAAAAAAATCGGATTCTGGGATTTTATTATCCCGGTATTTTCCATATAAGATACCTGAATTAGTTTCAATTCAATGTCCTCGTAGGCATAATGGTTTAAAAGAACCATAAATTCATTTAGATTTTTTAAGGTTATAAAGTTTGCTGCAATGATCCCACCGGAAGGCATTTTCTCATTGACATGCTCAAAGATCTGTCTTAGTTTTCCACCACTGCCTCCGATAAAACATTTGTTAAAACCTGAAATTTTCTCAAGGCCATGAGGAGCATGTTTATTAATGATTTCAATATCCACTTTGAATTTAAGGGCGTTCTGACGTATAAGATTTGTCCCTTCCTCTTGGGCCTCCACAGCAAATACTGTTGCCCCCTGCAGGGCTGCTTCAATGGAAATGGAACCTGTGCCTGCCCCAACGTCCAAAAGAGTATCACCTTTTTCTATTTCCAAAGCCGCTATGGCAGCAATCCTGGCATCAAATTTCGTCATGGGGATTTTGCCTCTTATAAATTCTTCATCTCTAATCCACCGCATGTTCAACCACCACCACCGATAGGCTGGAGTAATTCGGTATGTCCTCTCCTATTTTTTTCACAATTATCTTCTCCTCGGGATAAGAAAGGTCGAACCCAGCATATATTAAGCCTGAAATCCCCATGAGATAAAGCTTTCGCGAAATATATCCCGGGCTGTGATCCTCGTCTGTCAATATTACGCAGATTCTGCTGGATAGCACTTCCTCCAGACTACTTCTCCTTCCATGAAGGCTTATAAAACGGGCTTCCTGCCAATTTTTTTTGAGTTTAGCCATCATATATTGAAATGATGAAAGACCGGGTATCACTTCATCAATGATGACTCCGTTTTCTTTTAGGTATTCCACAATACCAAAAAAGCAAGGATCGCCAGAGGCAAGAATATCTACATTATCCTTTTGATTTATCATTTCTAAAATTTCATGGACCTTTTGAATTCGTATAACTTTGCCGTTAATTTTTTCTACGGATTTTGATATCCTTCCAAAGGCTATAAGGTTTTCAGATGTTGATATCACTTCATAGGCCTCTCGGGTCAAATATTTGACATCTCCCGGCCCTGCTCCAATAACTCTAATCATGTTAAAGCACCCCGTATTTCATGGAATATATGTAAACATCGACATCAAAATCGTCGTCTTTTAGATATTTCCTGATTCTCTCAATACAGCCTTTTTTCATATCTTCGAAAATGGATTTGTATCCAGTTTGTATAATGATCTCCAGCGCCTCTTCCGTTGTAGTGCAGCTATTCACCTGTTTTAAAATCTCCAGGGGAGCCTGGATTAGGGCCAGGTAATAAACCAAAGCCTCCATGCGCATATCGCAGACCCGGCTGTGGGTATTGAATGCTCCTAAAGCTAGCTTGGAAAGCTTCCCTATATGGCCCACCAAAGTAATTTTTCTAAATCCCTTGTTGTAGGCATAAGCTATTGATTCACCGATAAAGTTTGATACCTGAACTCCTTTGTCAGGCAGTCCGAGACTTTTAGCCATGTTCTTACCGTAGTTTCCCGGAAAAAGAATTACTTCCCTGCATCCCTCATCGTAAAGCAAATCCATTTCTAAATATATGGTCTCAAGTAGTGCCTTCTCGGACATGGGCTCTACGATTCCGGAAGTTCCTATGATCGAGATACCCCCCTCTATGCCGAGATTAGGATTGAAGGTTTTTTTTGCAATTTGAGCGCCTTTGGGGGCATAAATCAGTACATCAAAGCCATCGGAGGATATTTCCCTTATTTCTTTTTCAATCATCTTCCGAGGCACTGGATTTATGGCCGCTTCCCCTACATTGCCGAACAGCCCTTTTCTGGTTATCCTGCCTATGCCTTCGCCGCCGTCTATTACTATTTTACGGTCACCCCTCCTGGAGACCCTTGCACAAATCTCCATGCCATCTGTAACATCGGGGTCATCACCCCCGTCCTTTATTACGCAGCATGAGGCATAGCCGGGTCCCAGCTCCGGAGATATTACGTCCAGATCCAACTTTATACCCGCAGGAGTATCTATGGAAACCTTGCTCATCAACTTATTAGCCTGCAACATCATGACACAGGCTTTGGCTGCGGCTGCGCTGCAGCTGCCGGTGGTGTAGCCACACCGGAGTTTTTTGCCTCCCTTTACTACATATAAATCTTTCATCTTCCCACCGCCATGTATAAAAGGGCATTTACAATAGAAGCTGCCACATTGCTTCCACCCTTAGTCCCCCTGGTGGTTATGGAGGGAATTTCCAACTCTCTGATAAAATCCTTGGCCTCTGCTGCCCCTACAAATCCCACTGGCACACCTATTATCAGCGAAGGCGCTATCTTACCCTGTTTTAGAAGCTCGCCAACCCTAAAGAGAGCCGTTGGGGCATTTCCGATAACATATATATCCACCTTATCTTTGCATGCTATATCTATGGCAGCACTTGCTCGGGTGGTGCCATTTTTCTGTGCAAGCATTTTTACTCCCTCATCATCAATATAACATCGCAAGTTAGAACCTGATTTTTCTAAAGCCCTTTTGTTTATTCCGGCCCAGGCCATCCTGGTATCGGTAAATATACTGCACCCCTTGGTCAGCAAGGTTATACCAACATCCACCGCGTTATTTTTAAACACTACTAGGTTTTTGTAATCAAAGTCTCCGGTAGTGTGTATCATTCTTTTCACAATTTCCAGTTCCCTTTCATCAAAGCTTACACCGGCTAAGCCCTGCCGGATTATTTCCATGCTTTTTCTCTCTATAGCAGCAGGATTTTTTAAATACACAGGCTTCCCTCCTTGCTCTTGTCCACATAATCTAACATGGATAAAAAGGAGTTTATATTTCCAAAAAAGCTTATATGGGGATAGCCCGCCAGCACGTTTTTATATTTATAGCCACAGGACCAGGTCTTATCACCTTTGGTCTTAGTAATGCTGTATACGGTATCTGCATTTTGGGCCATTGCTACCGATTTGTGAAATTCATGGCCGGTTAGCTTATCTCCAACCTTACCTAACATGCAGTCCTTCTTAAGCTTTATATCTATATAGCCGAATTGCTGCAGCTTATCTGTCATTGTGGCCTTTCCCTTAAAAACCCCTGCCATTTTGCAGTCCTCAATATAATCCATAAGATACATGAACCCTCCGCCCTCGGCAAAGATACAGCCTCCTCTGTCAGCAAAGGCTTTAATAGATGCAAGCATCGATGTATTTAAGGCAAGCTCATCCTTGAATACCTCCGGATAACCGCCTCCCAAGTATAAGAGGTCACATTGGGGCAGCCTAGTATCCGTAAGAGGCGAGAAAAACACCACATCACAGCACCGGCTAAGGATATTCAAATTTTCTCTATAGTAAAAAGAGAATGCTTTATCTCTTGCTACCGCTACTTTGATGTTTCTTCTGGAGGGATAATCCACAGGCAAGGCTTTAACGTCCGCCATGAGCTTTATCAAGAGGCTTAAGTTGATATTTTGTTTGATTATATCTGCAATCTTTTGAATGCGGCTGTTTATGTCGCTTATTTCAACGCTCTGCACCAGTCCCAGATGTCGACTTTTAAACTCTAGGTCACTTATGGGCACAAAACCCAAGACATGAAGACCGGTAAACTTTTCTATAGGATCTTTCAGGAGATGGAACATTTTTTCACTTACCCGGTTTAGTATCACTCCCTTGATAGTAGAGCCCGGAAAATCAGCCATGCCTTTTATTTTGGGAACAGCAGAGAACATCTCATTTTGCGGGGTATAAACCAGAATCGAGTTTACACTTAGGATTTTGGCAATGTGGAAACTGGAGTTTTCGTAGGTGTTATATATGCCGTCAAAATACCCCATGGCACCTTCAATGATGCAATATTCACCCTCTCCTAACCCCAGGGACTGTTTCATACCTACTTGGCCCTGAAGATGCATGTCAAGATTGCCTGCCTCTTTCCCGGAAGCACGACTGATAAAAGATGTATCTATGTAATCGGGTCCTGTTTTAAAACCGCATACATTAAAACCCGTATCCCTTAAAGCCTTTATAACGCCTATGGTCACCATGGTCTTACCGCTGCCACTAGATGGGGCAGTTATCATAATGCCTTTCATAATCATGTCTCCTTATGGTCTCTTTTACTTGTAAATATCACAAGCAACAATCCAAAAATTTGGCAAAACGTCATTGATAAGCGCTAGTTTTCAAAGATATCAGGATAGAACATTTTTGCGAGCTCTTCTACACCCTGCTTGAATCTAAAAGTAGGGCTGGAAACTAATTTTTCATCAATCACGTATACCCGGCCTTCTTTTACCGCTTTTATTGCCGAATAGCCCGGCCGTGATGAGATGGCTTCTGGTGAACTTCTGGCATTCATGGCACCCTTTTGAGCTACATAAACGTCGATTTCTTTCCCCTTTTCTAGAACCTTTTCCACGCCGTAAGATGCTATACTTGAAGTTTCACTGACCGGCTGGGCGTCTTCAGCGATATTTATTCCGCCGGCAAGCTCTATTGCCTTTGCCACCATGGAATCCTTTGTGACAGTGCGGCATTCATTTTCCGTAGACTCAAAGAAAACCCTGACCTTTGGCTGGATATCTTTAGTCATGTCATTGATTTTTTGAATTTCCTCATGAAAACTTTGGAGCATGGCTTTCGCTTCTTCGGTCTTACCTGTGAGCTTTGCGAGTTTCATGATATATTCATCAAAATCCTCGAATTTATTGGGGTATAGACTTACCACCGTTATGCCTGCACCTTCTAATGCTTCAACAAAATCCGGAACACTTTTTGAGATAAATGGCCTGATCAAAACCAAATCCGGTTTTTCGGCAATTACGTTTTCCGGGTCAGACTTATAGTCAAAGGCCTTTTTCTCTTTTACCTGTTCTGGATAGTTGTCACTTTTGCCAACGCCGATTATCTGTTCGTCAAGCCCCAAGGAAAAGAGGTTCTCAGTGTGGGCAGAATACAATGATATAATTCTTTGGGCAGGTTTTTCCATGGTTATTACTTTGCCTTCATCATCGGTTATTTGGATAACAGCTTCATTCCCACTATCACTGTCATTGACAGTTTCCGCCGGCCGAGAACATCCTACAATGCCCAATATCAGCACGAAAGACAATATGTAAACCACAATTTTTTTCAACAATATCATCTCCTTTTAAAAAAGAATTTTTTTATTTACGGGAGAATGAGCATTCCTCTGCCCTTTATGCTTTCAACCCGGATCTTAAATGTCTTTTCAATGTTTTCCTTTTTCATCACTTCAACTTTATGGCCCAATCTTTCTATCTTGCCGCCATTTAACAGGAGGACACTGTCACTAAAGTGATATACCAAATTTAAATCATGGACTATATTGACCACAGTGACACCTTTCTGTTCCACCAGCTCCCTTAACAGTTTCATGGATTTAATGACGTAATGCATATCCATGTCGGAAAAAGCCTCATCCAGTAAAATATATGGGGTTTCCTGAGCCAGCGTGCGGGCCAGCATTATCCTCTGTTTTTCACCGCCACTGAGTTCGGTTATCAATCGGTCCCAATATTGCAGCGTATTCGTCTTTTCCATGGCCCAAATTACCACATCCATGTCCCTTTTGCTGGGCTTTTGATTATTTGCCAGCTTCGGGTTTCTTCCCATCATCACAACTTCAAAACAGGTGAAGGGGAACTGAATGTTTACATTTTGAGATATGACGGAAAGTTTTTGGCTGAGGGCCTTAGGGGTCATCATCCTTATATCTATGCCGTCGAGCAGTATTTCCCCTGAACTTGGCTTGTAAAACCCAGTCAGCAATTTAAGCAATGTAGTCTTCCCGGAGCCGTTGGGGCCTATAATTGTAAATATTTCTCCCTGTCTTATGGAAAAAGACAGGTCTTTAAGAATTAATCGCTTTCCTATGAAAAAATTTACATTTGATATTTTATACATGGGTTCACCCCTTTTTAATGCTATACATATCGGCGCCGGTTTTTTCTGATGAATATGAAGAGGAAAAATGGCCCTCCGAGCATGGTGGTAATCACTCCTACCGGAATTTCCGTTCTTAAAAGAACCCGTGCTACCGTGTCCGCCACCAGCAAGAGCTCACCCCCCAAAAGCATGGAAAAAGGAATGAGTTTCCGGTTATCTGCTCCCAGAACCAGCCGTAGCATATGTGGCACAATGAGTCCTACAAAACCTATGATGCCGCTTACCGACACACATGCCGCTGTTATCATGGAAGCTGCGGTTAAAAAAATCCTTCGGGATTTCTCTGGATCCACTCCTAGAAATCTAGCTTCCTCATCACCTAGTGATAATAAATTTAGGCTGTTGGCAAAATATGTAGGTATCAGAGTTCCTAAAGCAGTTACCGGTAAAACTAAGAAGACTTCACTCCAACTGCTTGATGAAAGGCTGCCCATCATCCACCCCACTATGGCACCTACATTTTCTCCTGCTGCGTTTTTTATCAAAGTCACCCCGGCAGAAAGGATAGAACTGACAATAATTCCTGATAGTATCAGGTTTACGGGACTTAAATATCCTCTTACTTTAGAGAGAGTCATTACAATACATAAGGTGAGCACTGCCCCCAAAAAAGCGGCTGCGGTAATGGGAATTGCAAATCCCATAGCCATAATGTTTAAGTATATGGCTATGGACGCCCCGAAGGCTGCTCCGGTAGATACACCCATAGTATATGAATCGGCCATGGGATTCATCAGGACCGACTGAAATATTGTCCCCGAAACCGCAAGGCCTCCACCTACGAAAAATGCGCATAGTATTCGAGGAAGCCTTATGTCCCAGATGATAGCCGACGTTGTTTCATCTAAAAGCGAAAGGATGTCTTCCCTAGCAAATAGGCGGCCCAAGATGACATACGCTATGTCCCGAGGCCCTATATACGCCCTTCCAAGATTTATGGAGGTAAAGAAAGTAGCAATCATCAGGATTGTAAGGGCTGCTAAAGCAATCCATACTCTATATTTATTTTTTCTAAAGTACTCTAGTTGAAGGTGTTTGTAGTAGTTTTCCAAAGGATTCACCTTTCAAAGTAAATTGATCCAGCAACTCGCTATCAAATGTTGCTATTTAGCACAGAAACCTCCTGCTTTTATCAAAAAAGCTCCTGCACAGCAGGAGCTAATAAAAAAACCATCCGAGAAGATGGTCTTTTCCAAAAACAGTAAAACACTTCCCGCCGAAGTATATCAACATTCAGGCAGGTCTCCTGGCTCACGCATCATCCTCGTCCACCCTTCCCGGCTTTTAGCCAGTGGTTTTGTGGAGTCGTCCTCGTTCACAGTAGCGGGGGCTGCAGCGGATTTTCACCGCTTTCCCTTTTAAAATATAAAATTACCTGAATGGTATATATTAAATTTTATTCTTGCCACAACATCTTTTTTACATTCTACCAAAAAGATAAAATATTTGCAATAAGAGTTGCATTTTTTAATCATATCAATTTTAAAGTCAAGTGCTTACGTCTTTATCCCTTTTTTTCTTCCCAAAGCTTTATGCGTTCTTCATCTTACATAAATCAACTTCGAAGTTTTACGCCTGCTATCTTATTATCTTTGAATATCTTTCGTTTCTTTTGTATTCTGGAATATCTCCGGGTTGACATCCTAAAACCTTACAGATCGCATCTAAAGTTGAGAGGCGAATAGCCTTTTTTGCTAAGATTTCTTGGATAAATAAAAAGAGCTGCCGCAAACTATTTCAATGTAGTTTGCGGCAGCTCATAAGTTTATGCTTTATGTGTAATCATATCTTTGGCGGAAAACACTACTTTGTAGCATACGAATGTGGCAACGATGTTTATCAGAGCTGTTGGAATAACTACTGTGGCAAACAGAACCGGGAAGGCCACTGGTAAACTTCCAACCACAAAAAGTGCCGTTTGTAAAAATACCACACCGCTAAAGATTGTTCCCACGAATGAAGTAATAAGCACCGTGAGATTTGAATTGAACCTGGCAAATGCCTTAATCATTGCCATGACTGCAAAGGCTGTGAGGAACTTATCTACTATGTTTGCAATCTGGCCGCCGGGAAAAGTTGAAGTAAGTGCAGCAAAGATACCGGCCAGCAGCCCTGCCACAAAGGTATTTTTAGGCGAATTGTCTATATAAAGGGCAACAAAGAGCATTGCCAGCAGGAAATCCGGTTTCATCCCACCTGCAATGGGCGGCACTATATAGTGAAGGACCAAGCCTATAGCTATCAAAAGTGAAGTTAAAATCATACCTCTGAGTTTCATTGGAATACCTCCCTTAAAAACTTTATGATAGTTTCTCCAGCGCCTTGTTTATAATGTCATCGGGCAGACTGGAATTTTGCAGTTTTCCTGAAAGATAAATATCATAAGCTGTCATATCAAAGTATCCGTGACCACTTAAGCAAAACAGAATTGTCCTGCTTTCACCGGCTTCTCTAGCCTTTATTGCTTCGTCTATTGCAGCTTTTATCGCATGGGATGATTCCGGCGCCGGCACGATGCCTTCATTTTGTGCAAAAAGCACTGCGGCCTCAAAGACGTCCGGCTGTTCATAAGCCACGGCTTCAATCAGGCCGTCATGTAACAGCTGACTTTGGATGGGAGATGAGCCGTGGTACCTAAGACCTCCTGCATGAATGCCGGGTGGCATAAAGTCACTCCCCAAAGTGTACATCATCATCATAGGAGTAAGATGAGCTGTGTCGCCGTAGTCATATGTGAACTTGCCTTTAGTCAAGCTGGGGCAGGCAGCAGGCTCCGCTGCAACTATGCGGGTCTTCTTGCCCTCCTTGATTTTGTCTTGCACAAAGGGCATGGCAAGCCCGCTAAAATTACTGCCACCTCCGGAGCATGCTATGACCACATCCGGATAGTAGCCGGCCTTTTCCATCTGCTTTTTCGCCTCAAGACCAATCACAGTCTGATGCAGCACCACATGGTTTAAGACGCTGCCCAAGGCATAATTGGTATCTGAATTTTTTGCTGCGTCTTCCACAGCTTCGCTTATGGCGATACCCAAGCTGCCGTTGGAATCCGGATCTTTTTTAAGCACCTCTCGACCTGCATGGGTCTTATCGCTGGGGCTTGCAAAAACCTCAGCGCCGAAAAGCTGCATCATAGATCGGCGATAGGGCTTTTGATTGTAGCTTATTTTTACCATATAGACTGTGCACTCTAAACCGAAAAACTTGCAGGCCATAGACAGTGCCGTTCCCCACTGGCCTGCCCCGGTCTCGGTTGTAAGCCGCTTAATTCCCTGCTTTTTATTGTAATAAGCTTGTGGTATGGCGGTGTTTAATTTATGACTGCCGGCAGGGCTTACTCCTTCGTATTTAAAGTAGATTTTAGCCGGGGTATCCAGGGCCTTTTCAAGGCGATGAGCCCTGTAAACCGGTGATGGCCTCCATAAGGCATATAGCTTCCGCACTTCCTCAGGTATTTCAATAAAGCGCTCTGTGGACATCTCTTGTTTTATGATTTCCTGCGGGAAAATAGCTCCTAACTCATCGGGGGCAGCAGGTTTTTTCGTTACAGGATTTAAAGGCGGCTTTAAAGGATTCGGCATATCCGCCTGAATATTATACCAATGTGTAGGAATCTCTTTCTCAGTTAGCAATATTTTGGTTTCATTCACACCAAATCACTCCTCCTATTTTACTTATTGATACCTTATTGCTACAGCTGTATATACAAATTTCATGCTTTCATGTCATTTAAATCACCTCACAAACAAAAAATCCGTCCCTTAATGGGACGGTTGTTCCGCGGTGCCACCCAAATTAGTTTTACATTTTAGTAACAAAAAAGCATTTTATCTTCAGGATAAAATGCTTTGCCACCTCAATGTAAAACTCACTCTTCCGGATACGGCGA
>ENA-OWPA01001218-OWPA01001218.1-bioreactor-metagenome-genome-assembly--contig:-NODE-1218-length-18679-cov-3.874745_pt1 | contig 18679 bp, 18 predicted proteins | sample MGYA00238139_ERZ651803 | MGnify/ENA primary metagenome ERZ651803 (study PRJEB26909, sample SAMN07631231) | bioreactor metagenome | isolation source: Switchgrass digestor | place: USA: Dartmouth... | reverse complement strand
AGCTTCAACGCCAACAATATCATTTTCTGTATAGCCAATATACCCCTTAATATCCTGTTTAAAAGTATCATAATCTGCCAAATGTGTTGCGAGTTCTTCATTAAGACTTGTTTGTAATGATTTAATGTAAGTCGCGTCAGCGGTGTAAGTATGTTCCTCGGTATCATTCGTTGCAAGAATAATTGCTCCTGCCCCGTAGTCGATTACAAAGCCAATATCAATCGGTACCCCATCTCTTTTTATGACAGGAGCAGGTTCCGATACCCAATTCCTTTTGCCTTCAGGAGCTTGAAAAATACGCCACCTGTCATTTTCAGATATATAAACCTCGGTTAACGGAATATTTGTTTCTGAAACAGTTCCCATTCCAACTGAACGCTCCAGTTTTGAAACGATTTCTTGTAAACCGGATATATCTGTTGAACGAATTTCCCTTGTTCCGGGGTCTTGCCAATTTACATAGCTCATTATGTTTCACCACCTTAAGAAATAGTTATGCTGCATGAAATAGCCCATGTATCCTGCGAAACTTTTACACCATGGTATTCAACCTTGCGATTTAAAGCAATTGTGCCGTTATCAATGACAAATTCCTGCCATGCAAAAGCCGCTTGTCCGGAGCCGAATGTTGCCCTGAAAGTCATTGTGTTGCCTTGTACTTTCGGATATCCGGCATCCATAGTTGCATAAGCTTTGTTAGTACCTTGCAAGCCTTTCTGATTAGCTTTCGCCTCTGTGGTTCCATCACCAACACCAATTCTCGCATTGGCTTCGCTGAAAGCAGTTCCACCAACGCTACAAGCAGCTTTCATGAATTCCGATATACCATCAAAGAGCAATAAATTTCCGTCAAATTCTTCAACGGCATAGAGTTCACCTTTTGAGTTATATTTTTCAATCTTCCATTTTGGTTTCCATTTCGCATGGTCATGAACACCTGTACTTGCATTTACTTCAACCTTAGCTATACCAAAGCCTTTTTCAAGCATTATTCTCAACTCCATTCTGAATATAATAGAAAAGCCGCCTCGATATTGAAGCGGCTTAATGATTTATGTATTGTCTTACTTTTGTATGCCTTCTTTTACGTTCTTTGCGCCAGAATATAGCCCACTGGCAGAAAGACCAACTGCAAGCCCTGTAAATATGCCTGCCATGATGTCGTTTGTGTTAAGTGCTATTCCTGCAACCAAGCCTAAAGCCACGTTGACGATAGGGATAAACTTTGGATTGAACCCAATCCCTTTAAATAATTCAGCTATCCCCATAATAAGCAAAACTGTTGGTATGCCTGCATAAACCAGTAAATCTCCCATAATAGAAAAACCCCCTTATATTAATCAAAAGTTAATATACTTACCTGTTTTCTCGAAGTGCCCAGAATAACTTTGCCGTCAAGGACGAGTGCATCGCTGTCACCTGAATCAAGTCCAATTCCGCAAGTATCATTGTTGATAGTCTTACAGCCAGCTTCTCTGATTGCTAAACGTATGCCGGAAGCATCAGTTTTCTTTTTTACTATAACAACCTTACCAGTCTTGTAGTTATAACCAATTGCGCCACGATTGCAAACTCGATTGTAAATATAGTCATTTGACTGTCCCCAGCCTTCTTTTCTCATGCTTTCTTTGAGATTGGTTGAGCCATTAGCTTCGTAGTCCAGATTAAAACCTTGAATAGCCAAGTGAATATTAGGAACATCAAGGGTATTGAAGTTATTACGTCCAATAGTTCGCACTTCAACTCTTCCGTCTTTATAAACGATAAATGTTCCTTTATCTGGCCATTGATCATAACTCTTAATTTCAGACAGAACTTGTCCATCTTGAATTAGTAACCTATAAACCGTACAAGTTGCACCGTCAAAGAACATGGCATTGATAAAATTCGGATATATCTTTGCCAATTCGCTTGCAGGTTTTGAATCTGAATTCCTAAGCCATACATGCCTTAAATTGAGTGGATCAACTTCAATGACCCTTGTTCCGTCACCTTTGATTGTGTAAGTGTATTTTTGTTTTTGATATGCAAGAATATAGTCAATCAATTCTTTAACTTCTTTTGCTTTAGCTTTCGTTTGGGGACCGATAATACCATCCACTGTCAAGCCAAATGCTCTTTGAAAATCTTTTACATCCACGATTCTCACCTCCGGAGCCCATTTGCTTCTGTCGGCTTTCGCAACACCAACCAGTTCAATGGGCTGAATATGCCAATCTTCTAACACCGTTGAACCATTTCCCTTTGTTAATGGTTTATACAGCCCATATTTAAGTAATGTAGTTTGACTTTTTGTAGCATCATCTTTGTCGATAGCCTTTGCCCATGAATCCGATACATCCACAGCAAGCCTGAACTCATGCCAGCTTGTACCAGGTACGGCAGCTATACCATTACCGCCTGTCCAATTGCCGTTTTTGTCCTGATATCCGCCGGAATTAATATATAAAGCCACCTGTTCATAATAGGAACGGAAGCCGCTTGTAATTTGAAGCACCTTCCCATGGTCCCGTGCAAATGCTGCAAGCCTACCGGCAAATATCGGATCAATATATTTGTGAGAATCATTTTTGAACTTGAGCCATTGAGTTACATCTGCCATCGGATATTTTGTTGATGGTAATTTAGAAATCAATTCCATCATTCATCATCCCTTTTTTCTGTCATTTTTTCTGCGCTGTTTCTGATCTGCGTGAAGGCTTTGGATAGGAAGGGAGGGAGGGGAACGCCTATTTTATTAAGATTCTCAAGAATTGACAGCCCTTCCGTGCCTATCAACCAGCAACAAGTACCGATGCCGAATAAACCGGATAATGGCAGCTTTACACCAACGTTTTCGGCAAAGAAAATAATAATAAAATCAATAAAAAAGGCTATAGCCAAGAGCGCCATATAGAATATTTTTTTAATTATTCCGTTAAAACTTTTCTTGCTCTCAAGCCGCTTTTCTACGTAGGCAGCAGCAACGCCTGTTATATAATCAAGTATCATGAAGGAAGCTAATACTACCACCAGTTCATTAATCCTTTCAGTAAGGTAACTAAACACCGTGGTAATCAATGTAAATATCCCCTTAGCTTCCTTATCTTTTACTAAGCTCTCCACGCAAATCACCTGCCTATCGTATTTTTATTAATTCTCTTCTAAGCTCTCGCGCTAAGATTTCTACATCGATGTCATCCTCCATATAGTTGCGTTCGATGTTTAAGAGATTATTAATTACTGTTTGCCTGGTGTTTGATATATTGCTTGTAGAAGATGCTGGCTGCTGATACAATGTCTTAATTAACGCATCAAGCCGTGTTGAAAGGTCAGGGGGGAATACCAATTCACCTGGCATTACTTCCGCAATACCATATGAAAGGGTTCTGCCACCTGTATGCAACTGTTTTACATATTTCTTAGCCTGTTCATAGTTCATTTTCTGTAGTTGTTCTGCAACACTGGGAGCAATATCTGACAGCCTTTTATAGTAAAGTTTTGCCTGTTGATGCGCATAAGTATTACCCTCAAGTTCGTATTGACGCTTGTATTCGACAATCTGTGAAGCAAGTTGTTTAATTTCAGCCTGTAAAGTGCTAACTTGCATAGCAGCTGCTTTACTACTTATGCTTTCTGCTGTTCCTTCTTTTAAGAGCTCCATTAACGGATTGTAATATTTGTCAACCCATTGCTGGAAAGCACCTTCTGCCATTGAGCCTGCTGTTGCAATGATGTCTATGGCATGGCTGTCAAAGGCAGCTTCGATTTCATCAAATGCGGCTTCCCATCTCTCTTTTTCTGCTTTGGCAGCTTCCTCAATGGCTTTTATTTTCTCTTGAAGCGTTTCTTTTTCGTCCTTAAGCTCATTTCGCTTTAGTTCAATTTCTCTGTCATGTTCTTCCTCGGCTATTTGCTTGCGAACTTCTGCAAGGTTTTTTCGGGCTTCCTCACTTGTGCGGACACTCCAATAGGCTTCTTTTTCTCGGAGTTCTTGCATCCGTTGTTCATAGTCGTGTTCCTGTTCAGCCCGATCTATTGCCTTGAGTTCATCCTCGATCTGTTTGATCCTGTCCTCATGAACCTTCTTTTGAGCTTCGGCTTCCTGCTCGATTAGCTTAATGCGTTCGTTATATGCATCCTTCAAAGCCTTTTGCAGGTCTTTAAGCTGATCCTTGTAGTAACTTGTCCATTCTTTTTGCAAGTCCTTAATCTTATCCGCAAGCTCTTCCTCGGCTTTTTCTCTTTCTTTAAGCAAGGCTTGTTCCGCATTGTATATACGTTCGATGATGTTCATGCGCTCATCGGCGTTCATAGTGTATGTTGCCTGCAAGCGTTTAAGTTGTTCAATTTCTTGCTCGTATGTTAATTCACCAATGCGCTTTTTATGGTCAAGCAGCTTAAGCTCTGCCTGCAAAGCTTCGTTAGGAGCCTCGGCCATTCTTTTGGCTTCATTTTCTATACGTTCTTTTGTCTGAATAATTTCCTGTTCAAGAGATAGAAAAGCCTTTGCCTTGTCTGCAGTAACCGGGTCAGAAAGCATCCTGTTAAGTTCTTCATGTGATTTATTAATAAATTCGGAATACTGCTCTTTACGAATTTTTAGCAGGGCATCATAATATGTTTGCAAAGAGATTTTGTTTGCATTAAGCAAAGCTCTAAGGTTTTCGGGGGTAAGTACTATATTGTAAAGTGGCCCAGTTAAACCCGTTCCACTTCCTTTAGAAGAACTACCTACACCAGGTTGAGAAACAGAAAGATCAAAATCACCACTTTGCAACTTATTGAGTAAATCCAAGTTTGCCTCAAGCTCTGCCCGTTTTTGCAGAATTTCCTTTGCCTGTTCAGAATAGTAAATTATGATTTGGTCAAGTGCTTCTCGTGTTTCTGTCTCAAAAAACTTTCTTGTTGTTGCCTGCCCTATGAGGTCACCATACTTCTCATAAAATTCAGAAGCTGTTGGCATTGGTTCTCTTTCAGGAACATTAAGCAAATCTTTGCTTCGTTCATAGAGCGAAGAATCCATTGCTGGTAAGTTAACCTGGGGGAATCTGCTTAATTCGTCAAGCCTATTTGCATATTCTATCGAATCCGTCACTAATTCGGATATTCTTTGGAGATCGTCACCATATTTCCGAAGCTCTGCTTCAGTTTTGGCTATATTTATCCGAGTTTCCACCATCAAGGATTGTCGTTGTGTCTCGTTTAACCTTTTAATGGCATCTATTTGATAGTCAAGGGCACCAGTAGTATCTTCAATAGCCGCTGTTAAGTGCGGATAGATTTCAGCAAGCTCAGCTACAATGGATTTAAGTTCGCCTTGCTCATCACTTGTTAGGTCAACTTTAGTTCTGAGTTCTTCATACCTGTCAATTAGTTTTTCAACGGTTTGTGTTTCCTGCAATTTTGAAGCTATTTGCTTTGATGAATTTACCAACGAATCATCAGCTGCTGCTTTAGCATTATGAGCATATAAAGCAATTGCTGATGCTGCTGATAATATGATTGGAACAAGCTTTGCCCATCCCGGGAGAGCCGCAACAGCACCACCTAATGTTGCATTAACCCCAAATAAACTACCAACTGCTTTAATAGCTTGTGCGGCTGCCAATAATTCAAGAGCAGTAGTAACTAAAGCTTTCATTTGTGGGTCTAACTTTGAAAATGCTTCTGCGGCATTAGTTGCTATATCAGTTAATCCTTTAAGGACATCCAATAATCCTGCATCTCCTAAAGCAACAGCTAATGCCTGAGCAGCCGCCTTCAATGATTCATACTTCTTTTCAAGGGTATCCATTGTACGTTCATTTTCTTGCATGGAATACCCAGCAGCATCCATCATATTGTTAAGAACTTCTTGTGCCTCAGAAAGCCGCTCAATCATTGCAATAAAGTAATTACGACGGTATACTCCAGCAGCAGCTTGAGCAATATCCCTTTGTTGCAAGTCGTTCCATTGTTCCTGTAGCCCGAGTGCTGTTGCCAATTCCTCATTAAATAATCCGGCATCATCAGCAGCCTTGACAAAGCCGTCCTGAATTTCAGTGCTTACTGTGTTCCATTTTGCTGCTATGTCCTCGAATATCCGCAATACATTTCGGAACTGTGTCCTTTCAGCATCTGCAAATACTTGGATACCCATTTTTTCAAGGACATTGATGGAACCTGCTCTTTGAATATAAGACAGTATGGAATTCAAGGCATTTCCGACTTCACGGCCTGTTCTACCGGATGCCTCGCGCATTACAGTAAGTAATGCTATCGTTTCATCAAGTGACAGGTTCATTATTTTTGCAGCACTTGACGAACGCAATAACCCGTCAATTAAATCCTGTGATGTTACTGTATAATCGTCAGCGGTCTTGTTAATTTTATCAAGAACAAGCATCAGGTCGGAAGCCTGAAGTCTCCACTGTGCCATTATACCAATAAGAGATTCTGTTGCGTTATGTGCATCAAGCTCTGCTGTATTCAGGGCAAGCAAAGATGTTTTTGTCAGTTCAAGGCTATCCCTTACGCCATATCCTGCCTGAGCCCACCTTAAGGCAATATCCTGAACAACCTCAAAAGTCTGGCCATATTCAACACCCAATTTCAAAAGCTCATTCCGGTAATCTTCAAATACAAACGTTGAGTCCTCCATGACACGGGCAATTTCCGTCATACCCATTTCAACTTCGGAAATGGTTTGTATGGCTTCTTTTGCTGCATTTATAGAACCATAGAAAAGTTTACCAGTGAGAAACCAAGAAACGCGCCTTTGCATTTCATTACCAAAGATATTATATTTCTTTGCAACATCCTCGACTGTTTGACCGTGTGTTTTCATTGCAGAAGTAGCTTCTTCCATAGAAGTTGCCGTTTCACTTGCTGCTGACTTTGCGCTTTTTGCCATAGAGGACAGGGAAGAGGTTGCCTTCTTTGCTTCCGTTTGAATAGTTACTAATGGTTTTCCATACTGGTCAACAATCGTTTTGCTTCCTGCTACTTGCCCAAGCTGTTCAGCAAATGTTCTATTAATATCTTTAGCTGCTTGTATGGCAATAGACTTCATACCACCAAGTTGTTGATTCAATGCCTGTATGGATTGCTGAAAATGTAATGTTGATAATATGGCCTGAGAATAATCGAGGTCAAGTTTTTGCATTATGCGTACAATGCTTTGATCATCCATGTGGAATCACCACGCTTTTAGAAGCTACTAAAGAATTCCTCAACATCTTCTTGAGTGGTTTCTTCATTGTTGCTATCATTAACACCTGAAAGTGGATTACCAAATAAGCTAAATGGCACTCTAAGAGTAATAATGTTTGCCCATTCTCCAAGAATAGCCTTGATTTGCGGGAAAGTTCTTTCCGGTATTTCATCATATCTTAAACCGGCATTGAGAAGGCGTGCATATATAACGCCCCAGTCTGTCGGCTTTTTGTCATCTTCAACCAGTAAATCAATAAGTTCATCAACAGAAAGGGCTTCGTCGAATTCAAGATCACGTTTCTTGCATTCGGAACGAAGCTCATCAATGGACATATTTTTGTATTTTTCGGCCCCGTGCTTTTTATCAGCCGGGGCCACAGTCAGCCCGATATGTCACACAACTTATGAACAAATTTCTTAAGGTCAACGATATCCCAGTCATCAGTTATTGCAGATTCAAGAGACATCGGCTCGCCTTTTTCATTGGTACAGTATTTTGACAGATAATAATTAATCTTTTCACGGTTTTCTTTGGCCGCAAGGTTAAAAATCTGGGCTTCAATTATAACCTTGTCATCAATAAATTTTAGAGCATCGCCAATCTTCATCGGCTTAATATGGTATTTTTTATTTTGCGCAATAAAAAGCTCCGGCTCGCCTGCCATTACTGAAAACGGAACCGGAGTTCTTGCCTCCTTGCTGCTCATATAGCAACCCTCCTATTTATTTAAGATTAAAGAGGAATTTCTGTTTTACGGTTGACAACAACCTGGCTGCCAATAGGCTCAATAGCAGTAAAGTTGAGTGTAGTTGGTGCGTGCTGTCTTGCAAGATTTTCGTCAATGTCGCCTGTCAACTGTGCCCTACTGATTATTGAGTTGTTCTTATAACGCTTTGTCTTGTCTCTTGACAGTGTTTCATGGATAATTTCAATCTGCACGACAGGATTAACTGCATTTTTGTCTATGCCATATTCCTCAACTTCAGTAGCCTCAAATACATATTCAAGGGTAATCGGTTTTCCTGCGTCTTCTTCACTGAATGCTATCTTATCTTTTTCATCACCTGTCCCTGGAATAACGACATATTCCATAGACTCTAATTCTTCTGGTGACGATCCCTTATTAAAGGGTGTACTCTCGCTATCAAGGATAGTAGGCTCACCGACTATCTTGCCTAATGCCTCAATTTCGTAAGGAGCAACCGCCGGAATATTTGTTTGAACAAGTTCTTTAATAGTACCGGATCCCTTCTTTATTGGAGCATTCTGTAAGAATGCAAGCGTTTCGCTGTTCAGAGTAGTAAATGTTATACCTATTTGGTAAGCAACGCCAGTCTCATAAACGCCAGCAGGGTAGTTGCTATTTCCGTTAGCAAGTTCATATGTATTGATTGTCTTTTTTCGGGTAATACCTTCTACCGTTTCTGTGCAAATTCTTTTATCCTTTGGGTTGGTAGATAAAGCACCAGTTTTGGGGTCATACTTTGTGAATATGACCATACCAGCATTAATATGCAAATAATCTTTTCCCATAATCATCATCCTTTCTTAAGATTTTTATAATGGCTCATAAAAATTAAACCGAACTCCATAGCAATAAAAACCTTGTGCTGTTGGTAGCTCACCTAAATGACCTGCGATTTTTAAGATACGTCCATTTAGCCTTTTTCTATCTAACAAATAAATAACTCTACTGATAATTTGTCTTGCTTTGTAATCCTCTGTTATAGGTACATGACAATCAATCTGAATGACTTCTTCAAAAAGATCGCTATTTCGTGTTTGTCGTGATGGTATAAAGAATATGCATAGCCGTTTCTTCGCATCTGTAAGATCATCATATTGGCTTCGCTTAATAATCTGCTTTGCTTTTTCAAGAGGTGTTGCACTGGATAAGCCCATTAAACTAAGCAATGCAGAATCATTAAGGAATACATTCTGAACGGCCGTTAAATCTTTTTCCGGATCAAACAAAAGCATCACCTACCTTTGATCCGTTTTGAGGTACTTGCCATATGGGAAAGCTTCCAACGTCTGCTTGACAACCCTTTGCATTCTGCCGTTAGCCATCCAGCGTGCAGCAGTACGGATTGCATGGGAGGGAGGTTGAGGCTTAACAACTCCTGCCGCTTCAAGGTCAACACCGCCTTTGCCTTTACCGTTAACAGGTCTACCAAATATATCAACTTGTCCGGGCTGATTAGGTCTTGTACGAATTTTATAGCCATGTCGTACTGGATTCCAAGAAGGGCTATTGATATAGTCCCTTAACGCTGGATTGGACCGATCCATCCAAGAACCAGTACCCCATTCATCCATAGCAGCCCAAGCACCACCGGAAATAGCTGCAGTAATTACATCCGCAATGTCTGTTATATCCTCGTCCTTTAGGCTTTCAGCGCCTTCCCGGGTAAGCATAAGCTGTGCTGCTTCGTTGTGTAGTTCTTTTTGAAGCTGCTTCATAGACTTAATCAGCTCACGGCGTAAGGCATTAATCATTGCTTGTGTATCAAAGCGTATCGACATAACAATCAATCCCCTCTAACATCAAGACCAAGTTGAATTCTTAATACACCTGTTAGTGAAAGAGGGTCAATACTTTCAATCTGATAATTGTTGCCATCCAAAACTATCCTGTCAAGTAGTTTGGCATTGATCCATTTCGGTGCCTGAATAACATATCTTGTCTGGTCAAGCAATCCCGGGTCCTCTTGCCGCAATTTCGCTGTCACAACCATACCAAAAACCGGAACGTTGGTATTAATGTCATTCCATCCCTTAACGATGTTGTTGTTCTCGTCAAGGTATTCCTCATATCTTTTCTGGGTTACAACAGCATTGGTCTTTGCGGCAAAAAAGGCATATTCACCGGACGCAGGATCGGGATCAGCTGTTTGGACAAGGTATCTGATGCCGTTAATGTTAATGACTTCGCCGCTTTGCAGGTTGCTTTCAGCAAGAATCAAACCTTCCCAAAACGCTTCACGGGCACCGGGAGAACTATTTGATCTTGTTGAACGCTTAATAGATACCTTTGTTTCAACAGGCACATCCCGTTCAATAATTGCGGTTTGCCCTATGGCTCGTAAAAATTTACCAGCGTATGACATTAAAATCACCGCCTTATGTTATTGTAAAGTGCGGAATGTCCGGGAATGATACTGTTGAAATCATGCCAATGTATCTATTACGCTCCGCTTCAAGATCAGCTTTTGTCTTGTTCCAGTCCGTATAAATCGAATGGGATTCATGAGGGCCAGTTTCCTTGTTTGGTAACCTTGCAGGCATGCTCAAACATAGCAAAGCAGCGCATTCACAAACAACGGCAGCCTCAAGAAACACTTTGTCGTCACCTTCAAGGCTCTCATAATCCGGGACCATTTTAATTATAGTGGCCTCGGCTATGTCAATTACATCTGACTGTCGAATATCTTCATCTGGAAGGTAAGCATCGGGTACACCCAGCTTTGAGCGTACCCGTTTTTCCCAACCTTCACTGGTTAGTATTTTGTTAGGCATAAGGGGTCACCCCCTTAGTCGAGAACAAGGATTTTAGCGCTGTCTTTGAAAATCTTGCGGAATCCACTGGTTTCGGAAATTGTGACCGCTTTTGTCTGATTGATTACATTGATGTCAGCTTCCTGAATTGTGGAGCCTAATTCGTAGACTTCCTCAATACAGGTTGCCTTGTTGATACCGTAAATGGCTTCTTTACCGTTAATTTTCTCAATGTCAGGGCTATAAAGCAGTGTGAAATTTGTTACCAAGTTCTGAGGCATTCTCACTGAAATATTGAGCCCTTGACTGATAACCTGATCAGCTAATGTAGCTGCACTGATTTCTGGGTACAAGACATTCAGTATTTGCAAGAGTCCATCTTCATTGGCGACAACAGTATCGCACCCACCAATTGGATAGAACTTAAGCAGGAAACGAACCAACGAATTTCTCGAAAGCTTGTCTCCAGCCTGAGCACCCAGATCCGTCTGCTTAATTACCGGTGCTGCATTATTATTCCCGTCACCGTCTTTGATAACAGTGAGGATTTCAGCAACCTTATTGTTTGCAGCTTCTGTTCCAATTCTGTTTATGAGTATCTGGAACAAATCTATTGTCATTCTTCTGAAAGCCTCATAGGAAATACCAACTGCTCTACCATATTTGTACAGCTTAATTGCTGTAGCACCAATCTTAAGAGTAGCTTTTGGCAGGTCAGCGGCTTCTGTTACCCTTCTCATTTCAGCAGCTTTCTTGTTCTTAGGATCGTCAAGATCAAGATAAGGTGCCTCGTAAACCCCACCGTTTATACCTGTCCTTTTTGCAACAAGATATTGATAAAGCGGGAATTCAGTCATGGACTGAACTAGTGTTCTTGCAACATATTCAGGGAACAGGTATTTATTTTCTTCTGTTCTGAAAAAGGCATCAACCTGAGATGCAAAAATATTTCTTTCCGGTATACTCTGCGTAATTATTCCTGCTTCTTTGAGAAGTCTTTCAAAAGCGTCAAGCTTGCTTCCTTCGGGGGAAGGATCAAGCGTCTCTAAATACATAGAAAGTGTCATATTCTGTTCATGAGCTTTTCTATAGATGTCTCCTGTTAATTGAGATAATACAAACGGCATAATCTTCACTCCTTCCTAAAATTCTTCCGAAATTAACCTAAAAATACAGTTGCAACGCCTTCGTCTTCATCAACTTCGACAACTACAGGTGCGCGCAATTTCGCTGTTTCGGCGCTGTCCTTAATCTTGCCAGTGCCGTCAACTGCTGCAATCTTGCCTACAGTGGGAGCAGTTTCACCAATAGGCACATCAGTCCTGAAACCCCTGAATTGAACCGTGCAGTGTCCGTCATTTTCATAAGCGTCTATAAAACCGAATACGGTATCACCGTCATTCCCCAAATCAACTGTTGCCGCACCGGTAATCACAACAGGTAAACCAACAACTGCATCACGATTGGCTGCAGCAACCAAAGCCTTAATTCCATCACCAGCCTTGAAAGTAGCAGCCTGAAATCCTATTCCTTCAAATGAAATTCCGCCTCTCGGCATATTCAACACTTCCTTTCCTAAAAATTGACATAAAAATAACCGCCTATTGAGCGGTTTCAATTTTGTTTAATTGCATATTTAAGCATTTAATTGAATATGTCGCATTTACTTGCCAACCTTGAATGCTACATCGGGGAGTGATACTGACTGTTTCTGTCCAGCTGCCGGATCGGTCTTTCTGCCTGCCGGAATGGCGTCCTTAGCTTGCTTTTCCCATGTCTGCATGATAGCCTTAATATCTTTGCTCGCCATAGATGCAAATGTCTTTTCATATGTTTCCTTCGGGAAGTCGTTACCCATAGCACGAACGCCCATAGCGAGAGCCTCGTTAATAAGCTGTTTGCGGTATTCCTGTCCTTCTTTCGCAAGGCTTAATATCTCGTCAGCTTTCAATTCTGCGCCCAGTGCTTCTTTAGCCTGCTCTTGTGTCATGTAAGCTTCAGTATTATCTTCTTTCAGCTCTACCTGTGAAGTATTGCTCCACTTTTCAGCCAGATTACTCAAAGCATCCTCAGGTTTGGTTTCGCCTTCCTTATACTCAACGCCAAATGCCTCAAACATCTTCAAAACCTTTTCATTCATAGCGTTTTCACCACCTTTCGCATCCTTTTGAATTTCTTCTTTTCTTAAATCAGCACCAACAGAAAATACTTTCTTTCGGTCTGATTTCTTAACCATTGTCACGATGTCGCCGTTGTGATAATAACCATGAAACAACGTTCCTTCCGGCAATTCCTCTTTGTCCTGAATAACCGTAAAATTACCTGTCGGGGTTTCTATGATGTCGCCATGTTTTGCCTGTGTTACAGCAGCACCCGGATAAGCACCATCCCATACAATGCTTTCCTCATAAAGAGCATTGTTGTTGTATGGAATTATCACTGATGGCGGCATTGCTGTCACGGTACAAACCTTTTTTGAACCGTCTGCAAGCTCATAAGTTACCCCTCGAACATGGCTGCAATCCCGACTGTAATAATTCATACCGCAAATAGAACAGGTCATTACATCGGTTCCCCAGCCTATGGAGGTATCAGATAATACGCCAGTCTCAATCTTCTTAATAAGAGCATTTGCAGACACACCATCCACAACTTCATCATCGCGAACTATGTATTTTGTCAAATACAACGCGACAGTTTCGCCATCTTGTGAGCTTTTCTCAACAGTACCTTCAAAAACCTTACCGTAAGGAACCGCCTGAATACCGCCCCAATTGCTCCAATTGTGATTCAACATGAAAGATACACCTTTTTTGGCATCATCAGCCATAACTTGGAGTATTTCAGGGCTTAACCTCGTGTATCTAACAGGGATCATTAAATCGCCAGCAGATTTGCCGGAAAAAACAAAAACCTCATCTGCCGACAAGGTTCGCTTTGCTAATTTATTTATTTTGGCTAACTGTTCTTCCGTTGGAACACCAAAGTTAGGCATTTAATCACCTTCTTTCCATAAGGAATTTTTGTTCCTCAAGGTACTCCTGAATTTCAGGTATGAATTCCTCTTTTTCCTCATCACAGAAGCCCTCAAGAATACAACCCTTGCATTCAGACTTATCAATCTTCGTTGCCTTCTTCTTCAATTTGTAAGCTTTTCCACGGATGTTTGTTAGTATTGACATCACGATCACCCCCAGATGTGAAGGTAACTCTTGCACTTTCAATGGGTGAGCCAACAGCTCTTTCAACGCCAATAACTTCCTGAGCTGCCATATCACCGTCAATCCAACCCATCAATTGAGCTATGGCGTAAAATTGCTCTTTCATCAGTGCTACAGTGTGTCTATCTTGTTCGCTTTGCCAATTTACAACATTGTGAGTAAATATCGGGATAGCCTGAATTCCGCGAACTCTTAGCCATAGACGCGCAATTTCTTCCACCAGCCGTTTAGAACCACGCTGGCAAGATTTAATTGCTTGCGTCATAATTAAGAACTCTACCGTGGACCATGTCTCAGTTTTGCCAGTTGACCTGTTTACAAAAGTTCCCATCTGCTTTAAGCCATTAAGAACCTGAACATCAACAAGCTCATTAATCGCTCTGACATCAAGGCCTCGGGTATTTGTATTTTGAGTTCCGGGATTTCTTTTGACATCATCGAAATGGATAATGTCCGAGTCAGGTTCCAGGCTCTTAAGCATTCTGACAATGTTGCTGTGTTGCTCCCATAGCCATTCATTAAGTTTTTGGGGATCATTTTTGATGTGTTGTGGACAATACTGTAACATTCGTTCAACGTTTATTTCATAATCATCTCTTGGCCATCCCTGATGGTGTAACACTTTTTGCAAATCCTGCAAAATCTGCATTTGAAAATCAACAGCTTGCAGAACAGGCGTTAAGTGCAATGTTCCTCTTGGATCGCCTATATCAGGATCGGAAGGCACCCAAAAGAAGTTCGCATTTTTTCTGTCAAGGTAAACCTTTTTTAAATTATTATATTGGTAAGGAACAAATCTTTGTCGGCCATCGACTTCTTTTAATTCCCACTCGATTGTCTGCGGTTTTACAGGGTAAACATCTACAATATCTGTTCTGTCCTCATTTACTTCAACCTCGCAAGCCATTGCACCCAATAAAAAAGAGCTGTAATGGAATTGGTCTATCAATCCGTCCAGCCCTGCATTACTGATTTCATTTATTCGTGCCGCAAAGTCTCTCCATTCATTCTCAAGTTCTGTTATTTTTGTCTTTCGTTCTCGGTCACCTACCGGATAAAAATGAATTTCGTTGCCTTGATTAGCAAGCCTTACGAAGTTCCAAACCGCCATTGAAACATCAGGATTAACCCGTTTTAAAAATTCTATGGCCGCAACTTCATCCGGTATTCTTCTCAGTGTCCTTAAAATGTCTGAAGTTCTTGAACGGTGAGGGGAGAGAACGGTTGAGTAACCGTTACCTATCATTGTCTGCCTACCTGTTGGTATTTTAGGAGCATCTCTTGACTTCTTTGCAAAAATATCTTTAAAGAAAGCCATTAAATCACCTTCATTCTGTGAGTTTTTCTAATTGCTCTAAAAGCTGGGCTTTTACCAAGTTGACTACTTTATCTGTATGAGTTATAAGGTCAGTCAAAAAGCGTATATCGGACTTATCAACCTCAATTTCACCTTCATTTATCAAATTAACAGCCCAAGCAATCATCTTTGCCGGTGCTCCAACTGTTGACATTGCCAATACATTTGCCAGGACTTCACTAAGTTTATCCTGTAAGGGTTCACCGTGAAGATCGATAACATTCTTATCAAGGTTGAGCTTCATTATCTAACGCCTCCTTGCTCCTAATCTTGTTTGCCTCCAAATTCGTAATGTATATATGGGGGGGGAGCGGCACACGTAGGACAACGGGCGGAGGCGGACCCGTTATGTATACATCCCCGTTATTCATGCCGCTCTTTGGTATATGAAAGGCATAAGCCTGTCATATCAATAGCCTTTTGATATTCCTGAAATAATACCCATCCATGGTAATGTTTCAGTCGGTCTCTGGAAGTCAGCAAAGGCAAAATATAAGGCACTGACTATATCGTCGTGCCCGCCATCTGTTGCGTTACGGTATTGAGTTGAACGACCGTCTCTGTTGATTGAAATATAGTCTTTTAATTGGTTTTCTACTTCACGGCTGTACGGTATCTCGCACCATCTCTGTTCAACGATAATTGCCAGATTCTCAACTAATTTAGCCTTGTTATTTCCCTGTTCGTTGATTGGATTGTTAGGTATACCTCGTTTAGTAAGCTGGGCACCGACGGCCTCACCAATACCGGTTTGTCCGAAATTAACAACGGCATTGTTATATAGTTTAGAATAATGAGCAAGCCTATCCCATTGTGCTTCCCAATCAAGTCTTGCCATGAGGTCAATCTTAACAACTCTACCTTTACTATTTCTGATTACGCAAGGTCTTTGGTCACCCTTATGAGCCGGGTCATAACCAATCGTGTATGTCTCGAATGGTTCGACTTTTTCCCATTCTTCCCAGAACTTTTTGATTTCTTCTTCATCTTTGCTTGGTGGGGTTACTAAAACCCTTTGATAGTTAGGGAAAACCGCATTAACCGATGCAATTTCCTCGGCAAGGTAGTCCTGACGATACCTTTCATCTGTCATGGACATCCTAATTGACTGCTCAAAAGTTATATCATTACCAAGCCAGTCTTTGCCGACTATTTTGTAGCGTTTAGCGGCCATGTACGGATTGTCCCATGTTGTAAACCTAAAGGTCTCATATTCCGGCGAATATGTTGAACTGCCTTTTTCGCCCATTTTAAGAAGCCTGCTAAAATGAGTAATTCCCTTTGGCGAACCGTTCATTATTGCAATACCGCCAGTGCCATTAGGTCCACGCCCAGGTGAATCAAGCCTTTGCCTTATATTAGCCCAAACAATGTCCAAGTCCTTAATTCTTGCTGCTTCTGTGATGGTTGCAATATCAAGTCCAACGCCGACAAGACTTTCAGGGTCGTCAGCAGAATGAACCTCAATTATTCCACCGTTAATAGTTTCAATAGTTAAATCAGCTAAAGATATGTTGGTAACCAAGTCTGCAGGCAGTAGTTTTTTTAAGTCGCGCCAGTTTTGTCTCGCATATCGCATTGAAGGAGCTATTATCCACCATAAAACAGGGGGGTTAATATCAATTGACCGTTCTTCGTTAAGCATTTCAAGAAACTTCATTACACCTTCTGCAATTGCGCATAAATCTTTTCCGAAGCGATTGCCACAATTGTGCGTAACAATATTTGATACCAAAAAAGTTTCATCATCTGTTGAAATGTTGTAAACTTTTCCGCTATAAGTTCTCTTTTCAACTGAGAGCAAGGGAACATATATAGCATCATCAGTCTTAAACGAAAATTCACGAATATGTTTATGTCTATCAGAATATTTAAGCTCTTTTAGTAGTTCGCAATCGCAACATACAACCATATAGAATGGATTATCATTATTTATTTCACGACCTCGTATTTTAGACTTTTTACGTACATTCTCATGAATATAAGCCGAATAACCAAGTCTTGCAAATAAGAGTTGAAGTTGTAAAGCAAGCTTTTTACTTGCCGTTTTACAGTAAATTCTATACTCTTTATCATCAAAATGTCCGTCACCATCACAATAGCCTTTAAGGAAATTAAGTATTATTTCCCTATCCTTATGAAGAAGTATATCCTGAGGAATTTGCTTGCTGTTTGCAATAGTATCAAATTGTGAAGCGAACAACTCCGCTAATGCAGTAGAACAAATAACTATTCTTGTGGTATGGTCGCATTCTCTTGTGTTAACATAAGCATGGTATCCCATATTCTTATAGCTTTTTATTACTTTTTCTATAAGTTCCGTTTCATGAGATCCTAAATTGTATGTGACATAGCCTTTGCCTACATTACCTTCAGCAAGATATAGTCCAAGTAACCATGCAGTTTCTGCGTTAATAGGGAAATGTGGCTTATAGTGCTTTTTACAACATTTCAACTCTCTTAGAACCCACTTCTTGATACTTATAGTTCCTTTGAGTTTTGGTATCTTTAAACACCACTTCACATAATTAGTTTGTTCGTTCAGATATTTTTCAACGTCACAAGCCTTAACCCAAATAGATTTTTCTATTTCCCAAATAGTTTTTTTAGTGCGTCTACCTTTTTTAAAGGCTTCATAGTTATCATTTCTTACTATTTTTGTTAACAATATAGGATGTTCGTCTGTAACCTCAAATGGCAAAATATAACGGGCATTTATTTTGTATAGATGCCCGTTATAATCTCTTTCTATCGTTTTGTAAACTCTATTCAGTTTTGCATTGTTTCCAAAAACATATTCCCCTTCTCGAATTTCCTCAATAGGCTTATTAGCACCAAGTATAATTTCGCCTGGTGGTAAACAGCACAAAAGCTTAAATCTTGCCTTGCTTTCATGAATTTTCTGTTGTGCCGGATGTGGCTCATAAGGAATAATAACCTTTTTTTCGCCTCTTGCTATTGCCATTCGGCAAGAGCCGCAAGTTTTTTGGTTATTATATCTGCCTTGAGACTTTACATAAGGCCTTTCAAAAGGTTTTCCACAAATTTCGCATATTCCTATTCTTTCTGACGATGCATGTTGTATGTATCTTTTATTCTGTCGTTCAATTCTGCCAAGTGAATCATTTTTACTGGGCATATCACCACCCACCCATAGAAAAAGCACTCCATAGAGTACTTTTGTCAATTTATATGGCCTGCGGTATTGCGCTTATACTTAAGCTTGCAGGAACTGTTCAATATTGATTACAATTCTTTGATTGAAATTCCATGTTTCTTTGCATACTCATATTCCATATTGCAACCTCGGCTATTCTGCCAGCCCGGGCAAAGCCATAATTCATCTGAACGTCGCAACATCTCAATGCAATCTTTCATGCCTTCTTCATAGCTTTTTTTGAAATAAAAAAAGCCCGTTGCATGAAG
>ENA-OWPA01001217-OWPA01001217.1-bioreactor-metagenome-genome-assembly--contig:-NODE-1217-length-18691-cov-7.033684_pt1 | contig 18691 bp, 19 predicted proteins | sample MGYA00238139_ERZ651803 | MGnify/ENA primary metagenome ERZ651803 (study PRJEB26909, sample SAMN07631231) | bioreactor metagenome | isolation source: Switchgrass digestor | place: USA: Dartmouth... | reverse complement strand
CGTTAACCATGGAATTTGGCAAGTGTATGTATGCATTTTTAATTGCCATTTCATACATTTTCTACTTGCCAAAAACAGTATAGGCATATAGAAAAAAAGGGTATCATTTTTTTGGACTTATTTTGGCGTGTTTTACAAATAGCAAAGATTGTTCACCTCAACTTTCCCTCCTTCCAATTTTGGTATTACATATTCATATTTAATATACGATGGAAAAATCTATAATGAATAAACGATGTGGTGAATGTTATTTGCCTAAAAAACAAAAAACCGCAACAATGCGGTTAAGTATGCTATGTGGGACTACAGGCCCATGTGGACTATTAGGTTCAAAAGAAAACTTTAGGCCCTCTTAAAACTTTGTTCACAGTTGGGAATTTCCTAAATTTCTTTTTTCTACTTTTATAAATTTAATGTTTATTTCTTCTTTCATTTTGACTCTATCACTGGTTAAATAGTTTGTTGACATTTATTCATTTAAAAGTAAATGTGTTATAATAACCACATAAACTAATCATCAATTTTATTGGCGAGGTAAACTTTTGTGAGCATAAAAGTTACAGTTATTGTGAAAAAAGAAGAAAATTGGTATGTGGCCAAATGCTTAGAAAACAGTGTTGCTTCCCAAGGAAAAACTATCGAAGAATCCCTTGAGAATCTAAGAGAAGCATTAGAGCTCTATTATGAAGATAATATTCCTGAAGTTGTAAATGCACCCACTTTCATTACAACCTTGGAGGTTGCACTATAATGGGCTCTAAATATCCTTTGCTGAAGCCGCAACAGATTATTAAAGTTCTTACTATTTTAGGGTTTGAAAAAGTTTCACAAAAAGGAAGTCACGTAAAATATAAGAAATCAGGAAAGCCAAATAAAATTGTTATTATCCCAATGCATAATGAAGTTGCTAGAGGTACTTTGAAAAGCATTTTAGAACAAGCAGGTATTGGGCTTGATGATTTCTTAAATTATTTGTAGTTTATAAAGATATACTGCTCTTTAAGTCTTATCAAATTTACTTTTTTAGATATAATTTCTTTATTTACCATTTAGCAACGCTTCCTTTATCTTCTTTTTTGTAGATTTTAAGTAAGTCATTGTGGTAGCCTCTTTTCTTCTAAGTCATGGATTCCAATTTTTCCCTGAGTTCTCTAAGTAAGTGTATGTGATAATCTTTTATCTTTTTATAAATTGCTCTAGCTTCAGTTTCATCATATATATGAGATGTTTTATTTCTATCTATCATCATATCTATCCAACTATCGCCATCTGATATTATCTCAGTTTCAAAAGCTTTTTTTATTGAGTCTCGAGGGGTTTTTACTTGTATGCCTTTATACTCTAAATAGTCCTTTAACACTTTCCAAGAAAGTTCAAAGGTAAATTCAAATCTTTGAATGACACCATCAAATATAATTGAATCGTTGGTCTCGATACTAAGACCTTCTTCAAGCCTTGCCAGTGCACTTTTAAAATCTTCATATCGCTCTTGAAATCTACTCTCGCTCATATATGATGACACCATCCTTTAATATGTCATTTTTTAAATTCTCTTTATTTAACCTCTCATAATGAATTATATCAAAAGAAAGAGCTGTATTTATCTGATTTATTTCGTCAATCAATAGGTTAAAATCCTTGGGAGACATATCCTTTGAAAAGACAGCTATATCAATGTCAGATGTCTTTTTATGGTTACCTCTTGCTCTTGAACCAAATAGTATTGCTTTTTCTATGGTGCTGTTTTTTTGAAAAATCTCCGCAAGTCTTTTTTTAATTGATTCTTCAATATTATTATTTGTCATTTTTTTAAGTCACCATCCTTATAATGGTGTTATTAAAGATTCTTATCTTAACTGGAAATATTATACCATAAAAATACATTTTATAATATATGAAGCCATTATTTGGAGTTATAGTATTAGGCTAACTGCTGTTTATGGCATAATAGAATTGCATAAAACGGCAGCAAAAAGTGCATAGCTTAGCTATATCAGTTATTTCACTAAATCGACACCTTCATTGACTTTTATTATTGTATCTCGTTTTCTTCTTCATGTTTTCGCATATAAGCTAAAAACTTGAACAATATTTCTACAATGGGGATATCCTCCGCATCTTATAAAGAGGTTTTCTGTAAAAGATAAACACATGTCGGTTTAGCAAGCGCAGTCATCATATGTGTGAGGCAGCTCCGTATGCACTATTTCAAAGTAAATGTGTTATAATAAATAGCGAGGTGAGCATTATGAACATAAAAGTTACAGTCATTGTGACAAAAGAGGAAAACTGGTATGTAGCCAAATGTTTAGAAAACAGTGTTGCCTCCCAAGGAAAAACAATCGAGGAATCCCTTGAAAATCTTAAAGAAGCATTAGAACTCTATTATGAAGATAATATTCCAGAAGATATTAAGACACCTACTTTTATTACAACCTTGGAGGTTGCACTATAGTGGGTTCTAAATATCCTTTGCTTAAGCCGCAACAGATTATTAAAGTTCTTACTATTTTAGGGTTTGAAAAAGTTTCACAAAAAGGAAGTCATGCAAAATATAAGAAGGCTGGCAAGCCAAGTAAGATTGTTATTATTCCCATGCATGATGAAGTTGCTAGAGGTACTTTGAAAAGCATCTTAGAACAAGCAGGTATTGGACTTGATGATTTCTTAGACTATTTATAGTTAATAAAAATACGCCTAAGTATATAGTCCAAACAAAAAACCGCAAAAATTGGGTTAGAATATAGACAAAGCCTCTTTACAAGCCCATACTGTATCTTACCTTACTTAAATCCTCACCTTTTTTAGGTTTCCTAAATACAAACAAATGCTCATGCATAATGAGAAAAAAGTTGTATTTTTCAACTTGTCTTTCCCAGTATGGGGTGGATTTGCAGTTGTGCTGAACTTTTATGATATCCTCTTTTAAGACAAATCCGTTTTTCAAGAAAAGATTCATTACATAAAAGGATAGAGGCACGTAGTGGCGGTTTTTTCTTGTGTCCCCTATCAATATGGCGCAATATTTGTCTTCTTTTAACACTCGATAACAACTTTAAGCTTTTGGCCTCTTATGGCCAATAGAATTGGAATTGAGGGGAGCACCTGAGGGTATTCTGTCAAAATCTTTCTCAAATCCGAATCAAAATCTTTACTGCCGATTAGAGAATTTAATATGTTAAATTCGATTTTATATCTATCTACATGTCTTTTGACTTTATCCCAATCTACAAAGAAATTATAACCTCTATTTGTATCTATCAATGTGTCGTAAAACTTATTTAATACAGCTTCTGGGCTGTCAACTTTTAGTACTTTATAATATAGTGAGTTCATGCAAAAGACCCCCACATTTATTCATAATTTCTTATTAGCAGCTCTGTGATATCTCCTCGCTTTGCGCCATCACAGTTAATAAATCTTTTAGCATTTACCCGTTCTATTTTGTAATCGGCATAGAGACTATCAAAAAAATCATCATTTATATCTACATTTTTTGGATCGGAATTGCTTAAAAGCAAGAAAGCCCCTTTTTTGTCCATTTCTTTATAAAAATCCGACAGCCTTATTTGATCTTCATCGGTAAAACCGTCTTTATCGTAGCTGGTAAAGTTAGACGTATTGTTTAATGGTCGGTATGGAGGATCAAAGTAAACCAGTGTATCTTTTGTGATAAAATTTTTGCTCTCTTCAAAATCTGCAGCAAATATATGAGTACATTTAAGTGCTTCATGGACTTTTAGCAAATTTTCTTTATCGCAGATGGTGGGGTTCTTGTACCTGCCAAAGGGCACATTAAATTTTCCTTTTTTGTTTTGCCTAAATAGACCGTTAAAGCAGGTTTTGTTTAAAAATATTAAATAAGCTGCTCTTTTTATCCAGTCGCTATTATAGTTTTCATAATCAAAGGCATCTTGCTGCTGGTTATACTTGTCTCTAGTTTTGTAATAATATTCTTTTCTCTCATCTTCAGGTAATTTTATATATTCCCTCTCGATTTTTTCAAGCTCACTTATTAAATCCTGAATATCCTTTTGAATTACCTTATACCCCACTATTAATTCAACATTTATATCATACAAAAATGCCTCTTTTACTTCATAATTGCTTTTCAAATAAAAGAAAAAGGCACCGCCACCTAGGAAAGGTTCTACGTATCTTTCTATAGTTTTTGACTCTTTTAGTTTCAATGGCAGCCTGCTGGCCAACTCCCCTAATAACTGAGTTTTGCCTCCTGCCCATTTGACAAAGGGTTTAGCTTGGGCTTTAAGGGTCTTTTCTTTTTTATGTAATTTAAGCTCACTGTTTTGCATCTCTTATCACGTCCTAAGTTTGTACATGTTTTTAGTCATTATATCATATATTGGTAGTATTTCTTGGTATAGATGTTTTCCCGCCATATTTACAACCTGGAATAATTGATTACATCTTCTAAAAGTTTATAAACGTCTTTTATGTCTTCTTTTACGATTTTATATATAATGTTAAAATCTATATCACCATATTGATGAGCTATTATATTCCTTAGACCTATCATGTTTTTCAAAGGTTGTTTTAGATCTTCTCTTATGACCTTTCCTTTAGCAAGGATGTCTGCCATATCAGAATAAAATGTCGGCTCTTCCAACCCTTCATCAGAAATAATATGTGAACATATATCTATAATATTTTGCAATAAGAAAAAAAGATTATGGCAAACAATATCTTTGGTATCCACATCATTTAAAAATTCATCTAAGGATATATTACTCTTTAAGAAAATTCTTTCAAGATGATATCTTATCAAATTTACTTTTTTAGAAATAAGCTCTCTATCTACCATTGTGCAACGCTTCCTTTATTTTCTTTTTCGTAGCTTCAAGATACATGCCCATGATGGTTTTTTGATCTTGATAAAAATGAAAATTTCTCACTCTAAAGTTAGTTAAAATTTTTTGGTCCTGATTTTTTAAAAGTATGCCATCTCTAAATATCTGATGATTTAAAAGGGGCGGAGCATCATTCATAATGACTATATCAACAGGTTTTTTGAAAATCTGTTCAAGCTCGTTTTTATATTCCAGCTTTAAAGCAAAAAAGTTCTCTTGGCAATCAGGAATTAGATACATTCCTAAATCTATGTCGCTATTTCCCCCTGATTCGCCTCTTGCTAAGGAACCGAAAAGATAAGCGAATACAATTTTATCTTTAGAAGAGGTATATGATTTTAGATTTTCTATTATTTTATCTCTGTTCATCGAATATTTGTTTATCATATTAAATACCCCTTTTATATATTCTCCGTAATAAAGTACTGTCCTTTTTAAACATCTCCAATTTTGTCATTTTTGCCGATGATATCATTGCTTTTCCCTTTTTTGCTTCGGCTAACTAATAATATTGATTCAAAAATTTCCTATCTTGACTGGAAATATTATACCATATTTTGTTGTATTATTTAAAAATATTATTACAATAAGGAAAAAGATACATGGTTTAAGATGTGCTTTCGCAGCAGGAATGAATATGGGCTTTTTTGTTTGCATTCATCATACTCATTGATATAATAGAATTTGTAGTAATTTATTTGTGTTGTTGAAGGGAGAGCAAAAATGAAGCTGGGCATAGTAGGGCTTCCCAATGTGGGGAAAAGCACACTTTTTAACGCATTAACAAGAGCAGGAGCAGAATGTGCCAACTATCCTTTTTGCACAATAGAGCCAAATGTGGGCGTAGTATCAGTTCCAGATGAACGGCTTGAAAAACTTGCAGAAATAGAACAACCTGATAAGGTAATTCCAACTACTATAGAATTTGTAGACATTGCAGGCCTGGTAAAAGGTGCAAGTCGCGGCGAGGGGCTTGGAAATAAGTTTCTTTCCCACATTCGGGAAGTTGACGCGGTGGTACATGTCGTCAGATGTTTTGACGACCCAAATGTTGTTCATGTAGATGGAAGTGTTGACCCTATAAGGGATATAGAGATAATAAATCTCGAACTTATTTTTGCCGATTTGGAGAGTTTAGAAAAGCGATTAGAACGAGTTAAAAAACAAGCTAAATCAGGGAACAAACAGACCTTGGCCGAACTTTCGTTCCTGGAAAGAGTAAAAGAGGCTTTAGAACAAAACATACCTGCCCGCTCTTTGGAACTTACCGATGAGGAGCAGGATATAATAAAACACTTGTTTTTACTCACATCAAAACCTGTCATTTATGTAGCAAATATTTCTGAAGATGATCTAATATCAGGTGAAGAAAATGAATATGTGAAAAAGGTCAAAGAATATGCTGCTAAAGAAGGTGCTGAAGTTATTACAATCGCATCCAGATTAGAGGCGGAGCTTTCAGAACTTGCTGAAGTGGAAAAGAAGGAGCTGCTTTCCGAATACGGTTTGAAAGAACCGGGTCTTGATAAGCTGATAAAATCATGCTATAGACTTCTCGGCCTTATAACTTTCTTTACTTTAGAATCTAAGCAAGTCCGTGCCTGGACTATCAAAAAAGGCACAAAAGCCCCTCAGGCTGCCGGTAAGATTCACACAGACTTTGAGCGGGGCTTTATCCGTGCGGAAGTTATGGATTACGAAGATTTGGTGGCCCACGGCAGTCAACATGCAGTACGGGAAAAGGGGCTGCTTCGCTCTGAGGGCAAAGAGTATGTAGTAAAAGACGGTGATGTGATTTTGTTTAGATTTAATGTTTAAATTATGATATAAACCAAAATACGAAGATTAATAATGCTAAATATTTTATTGACCTAGTGGATATACTGCTTAAGGTTGTGATGCATTCAGCGTTTGTTTTTCGGGTTACGAGTTTTGCAAGCATGCAGGTAATGCTTAGGATGGCGACTAATGCCCAAGAATATATGCCTATTCTCATTCCCGAAAAAATCAGCTCATCTCCGGCAGTTGATGTTACAAGCCATATAAAAAGGATTAGTCCATTCCCATATTTAAAGCATCTTCCGGCTTGCTCATAATAATGTCTTTTTATTTCGCCGGGCAGGCCTTCACCGACGCAGCTTCGATATACATATGCCAGTGACAGAATTGCAGCTAAAATATTTAAAACAATTCCTAATATAACGGTTGTAATTTGTAAAATACTTTCCATAGTTTTTCCTCCAGCACTTTTATTTTTATGGGATTTGCTTTTTTTATATGAAGGTGTCGAATATCCTTATCTCTTAATGCCCGGTATAGGTTCTCTACAATCGCACTCAGCTTATCTTCCCCTAGTTTTTCCAGTGTTTTTAAAACAGCTTTGCCAAGCTCGTATACTATGTCCTTATGTCTTGTGTTTTGCACAAGATATAGCTTATATTCTAAGTCTGACTTTTCCCATAGGTTGCTCATGCTAAAATCCTTTAAAAGAGCAAGATTGGCAATTATAATTGCCAACAAGGCAATAGTTGCCGCAATATTAATCTGTTTCCTTTTCTCGACGCAATAATCCAGACATTTTAAAAGCAGCAGCCAAGTTTGTAGCGGCAGCTTTATAATCTTCATTTGCTGCAAGCGTATTTCTTCAGATACTATTTTATTTATTTCAGCTTGGCTCATCTGACTTTGGCAGCTACTGCAGTATTTATCCCTGTAGCTGTTCATGTGTGAACAATTATCACATTTCCAACCCATCTGTGTTCCCCCGCATCTATTCTAAAGCTCTTCAACGATTTCCGGAAAATCTGCGATATTTGCCGCTTTATCTTCTAGCTCTATTTCCCCGGTAAATTCCTCCGGAACTTCTGACTCATGAACCTGAACCTGGAATGATATTTCATCACCTTTAACTAATTGTTGAACGACTTCTATTTCTTCATCATCGATATGAAAACCGTCAATTACTTCTTTTAAGTAGTCAAAATGGTGCTCAGCGCGGACATTGTATGGCATGATGTCCACATTTCTTTCTTGCAAAATCTCGGCATTCGCCTGAGAAATAGCTGTAGGCTTCCATATGAGGGCCGAGCGCTTTTCTGTCTTACTAAAGCTCCTGCCTCTCAGTATGATAAAGGGCTCGGGCATATAGTCAAAAGCCACGGCATAAGCGGGGGTATACCTGAGCATATTGGTGGTAACTTTGCGTATGCGCTTGATGTTTTTATCAAATACACTTTTTTCAGTATTTTTGTACTCGTTTAGCCGCTCACTTATGTCCCTGGCGACCTCTTCGTCCAATTCGACCGTGTCAATTGCCAGTGGCCTGCTGTAGTTGGGGTCCAAACCTTTCAGCAGCTTATCTTTTCTCTGTTCAATCTCTCGATCTAAAACGGTGCCTGTAATGGCTTCAAATTGGATTTCTTTTTTTACTTCATACACCACATGCTTAATCCCTTCATTTATTGACAGCCGGCCCAGCTCGCTTATCCTTTCATCTTCAATGTGTCTGTAGGCCTTTTTTAGCAATTGGAGGGTTTTGATGACGAGTTTTGGATGTAAGCCTGTAACTTTACATATAGCATCAACAGAGGTCAAACCCGCATCATACAATTTAAGAACCAGAAGCTCTAAAGATTCATACTCTTCCCTTATGTACTCATCGGCATCTACCAAAGCCACCGAGATTGGACAATAAAAAAAATGAAAATACTTCAGCTGCCCCAATTCAAACAGCTCCGGACAACTTTTCCGAAAGATGTCCAGGGCTTGTTTTGTCTTTTCTATATTTATGCTTTTCTTTGGTCTTTCACAAATTTCATCCATGATTAATCACCACTTGCACGCTTTAAAAATTCCCGCGAACTGATAAGCTGGCCGGCACCGGCCATTACCCTATCCACCAAGTACTTGATAAAGCGGGAAAATTCCCTTTCACTTCTGTTAGGCAGCGGTTGTCCGTCTTCGCCTTTTTCTTCATATTCACAGGATGACAGAAAATCCATATCCCCTATGATGACTAGCTGCTTCTGGCATCGTGTAAAAGCAACGTTTAACCGGCGTAGTTCAGACAAGAAGCCTATCCTTGGAGTGTTTGAGGGCCTGGTATTGCTCCTCGTAAAACTATATATAATCATCTTTCTTTCTTGGCCTTGGAAGCTGTCTAATGTGGCCACCATCTCGTCAATCTCTTCCGGGCTCAGTTTAGTCAATTTACTCTTTAAGGTTTTTTTTATGTGCTGCACTTGCTTTTTATACGGTGCTATTATCCCTATGTCTTTAGGGCTAATGCTTTCAGCCTCTTTTCCTTCAAAGATTTTTTTCAGAATCAACAAAATTATTTCCGCTTCATAAGAGTTAAAATATCCGCCCTCCTTATGAGGCGTTTCCCTTCTATCTGCAAAATCACCGGTATCGATTACTGCCAACGGTCTGGAAAACATTTGGGGGCAAAGGGGTCCCAAGTTTTTCTTAGCATCAACGGAAAAATATTGGTCATTGTAGAATTGGTGAGATACTATATCTGCAATTTCAGCAGGCATTCGAAACTGCCACTTTAGCATCGTCTTGTTTTCCTCCGGCAGGGGGGTCTTGGTAAACAGGTATTCAAAAAAACTCATTTCCAGCAAATCCATCGGCACTCCGTCCAACTTGCAAAGCTCCGCCACCTTGTCATTTACAATAGGCGGAATCTGAAGGTAGTCTCCCAGCAGCAGGTTCTTTTTGGCTCTGGTCATAGGCACAATAATATTGTGCACCTGAATCTGACCTGCTTCGTCGATAATTGCAACATCAAAATCCACATCTGCGAATTTGCGGTTTGTATTAATTCCTATACATGTGGCGCCTACCACATTAGCGCTTTCTATGAGTATATTTGTCATTATTTCATTTCGCTTTGCTTTGAGAGAGGCTTCCCATTCATCAAGGGCGGCACTTGCCTTTTCTATATTGGCCTTGCTTTCCATGCACTTTGCCCTAAACTCATCTAATTCCGCAATCGACAGGCTAAGTTCCTCTGTTTCAAGTTCGTACGTAATAGTGCTGTAAGGGGAATCAAATTCCACTTTTAATTCTCTGTATGGAGCAAGTTGCTCAAGCAGTTGATTATATCTATTTTTCAAGTTTTGCAGCTCAGGCTTCTTTAATGAATCAATAATATTTGCAAACCGTTGGTTGTATCTTCTTACTTGCTCTACATACTCACTGCGGATTTTATTAAACTCCGTTTGCAGTCTCGATAAATCCCGTTTTACACCTACTGTATATATGAACCTCAAGGCTCTGATTACAATATGGCTCTTGGCCGTTTCTTCAAGGTAAATCAGCTTTTTTGCAATGGCTTCGATTATTTCATTTAGCCTTTGTTCCGATGAAAGAATTATTGAGTAAAGTTTATTTTGTTTTTCCAGCTCTGAAGCAATGCCAGCGTATACTTGCCCCAGGGCATTTTCAATGCGCTCACACTCCGTTAAATAAGCAAGCACGGTATTTATTACTTCTTCCATCGAATTTAATTTGTGCAGGTCCTTTTGAAAATTGATACGGTTTTGCCTAAAGGTTTCCTGGAATTTTTCATAAAGGGCTCTGTCTCTTCTCTCGGGAAGAAAGGGCTTGACCCCTTCTTGCACCTTACTTTCATTTCCAATGCGGATGATTTCTACATCTGGGTTTTTTGAAACTCTGGACAATACATTGTCCACAGCCATATTGTTCTGTGAAGAAACTAATACTTTCATGCCATGCCTTACGAAAAACTCCACCCAGGCAACGATAACTGTAGTCTTGCCTGTGCCGGGAGGACCTAGCACCAAAAGCAAGTCTCTAGTTTCAATGCCTTTACGGATGGCTTCTTTTTGACTCTCATTTGGCTTAAAACCGTCTTTAGGACTGTCCAGCTCCCTTTCAAACTCCTCCCATCCTACTCCCTGCTCAAAACCTTCAGTTTCAAAAGTGTTAAAGGTTTTGTACATGTACGTGGAAAGTATTTCACCTTTTTCTATGGCAGCTAACACGTCTTCTCTGACCCTTCTCTGTACAGGGTTGTGTCGGAGGACAATCCTCCCTGTGGGAGGAATGTCACTGTCGTTGAACTGCCGCGAAAAACTTATTTCCACAATGGTTTCATCATCGCCGATTAATATGTCGATAATTACGCCATCTATGAACTCACAGTTGCCGTAATAATCTTTGATGCTTGATTCGACGCTCACTCTTGCATCAACAGTGAAGGTTTCATCATCAAAGGCCGGACAAAAAAATTGATACGTATAATTCTTCAATTTGCTGCTGTCAGTGGTGGAAATTCGCTTTGTATAAAATAGAGAGCTCCCTTGCATTACCTGGAACTTCTCGTTTTCATCCTCATAATAGGTGTAATCCCGGATTCTATCTAAAATTTTTCTGCGAAATGAATGCCCTATTTTATATTGCTCGCCTTCACCGCTCTCCTCACCGGCCTCAAAATAGGACCTGATTTTTTGGTCAATACTCGCAATAGCTGTTTCAGCCATATCCCAAGACCGGCTCAGATACCCTTGAGGGAAAACATCGTATTTGAAATTGCCTTGGCTGTCAACGTTTTGAAGTATAACCAAGAGCTTTTTGCGGGGAATTATGTTCAGGATGGGTTTGTTGTAGAAGGCTGCCTTGCGCCCATGACTTTTTATTTGGGCAAGGCTCTCCATATATGTAACTGAGAAATTGTTCTTCTCACTTCTTCTGCACATTAGAAAGAAGTCGTCCAGCAATATTCCGAAAGAGTATGAATCTTCCACCTGCCTGTAATTCCCGATGACGAGGACTTGGGAGTCAGTAAGTTTTTTTATGACATCTTCGATTATTTCAATATTTTTTACCCGAACATTATTGCCGATAAAAAATATCAGGGGTGAATCTACAGCATACCATTCACCGGAATATAGGTTAATCTGCTGCATTAGCTTCTTCTCTCCAATCCACATCTATTTTTATATCAGTGGAAGTGGGTAATTTATAAATTTCCTCTTTTTCTTCTTTAAGGTATCTATCAAGAAAAGTCTTGTCGAGCTCATCCAATACTTGGTCCAGTACCGGTTTTATATCTTTCACCTTCCATACCTCTTTCTCTTAAGGGCGTAATTTATGGCCTTTGCCACTTCCATACCGTTTCTATATCTTTTGTCAGGCATTAGCTGCAGGCATTTGCTTATAATATCGTTATATATAGGAGGAACATTCTCATTATAATCCGTAACGGCAGGAATATTTACCCAATGCTTTTCATTGCTTTTTCTCAATAAGTCTACTCCGATCCTCAGTTGTTTGCCTGTGAGTATCTCAAAAAAGATTAAGCCTAAAGAAAATACGTCTACATTGTCAGACGATATAAATCCTAAATAGCCTCTCTGCTCCGGGGATTGGTAGAGGGGTGTGCCGGTTTTTCGTCGCAATGGGCGACCGGTAATGCCTAAATCAATTAAATATACAGCTTGGTTCAGCTGACCCTTGTTCTTGACAATAATGTTTTCCGGTTTTAAATCCTTATGCTGAAACACGGGAGCTGACGTATGAATTGCACCCAATACCAGGCTTATTTGGTAAATCAATTCAATATTTTGTCTGATCACATAAGGATCTTTTATCTTATCCCCTGTTTGTTTAATAATTTCTCTCAGTGTAAGGCCATCTATGTACTGCATCACCAGGATAAGTTTTTTATTTTTGTTGTCAATATGGTACTCGTAGAGGCTGGGAATCTTATCGGTGAATTCTTCCAGTTTTATCATACTCCTGGCTTCCTGCAGCAGTAGATCCCTCTGTTTAAAATCATCAAAGCATATAATCTTGATTCCCACAGTTCTGTCGTATTCCATATCTTTCGCCTTATAGAAGCAGGTTTGAGTGGCCTCTGATTCATAAATCGTTTCCAGGATGAGGAATTTGTGTTTTTTATCAAACTCAACTTGTTTGCTAGCCAACTAGAACCAGCTCTTTTCTCAAAGCCTCCAGAAATTCCCTAAGTGAAGGTTTTATATTTAAGGAATTCTCAATTACTTGCTCCATAAAATCTACAAAGGCGTCACTGTAATGGTCTATCAAGATGTCTATGTTAATTTGCTTATCTGAACGGATGTCATCACCTAAAATCCATAAAAGTAATACACCCAGGGAATATGTATCGACTTTTTCCCAATCCACACCATCCGTATCTTGAATTAAGTTATTCCTTAGTTCGTATGGGGCAAATGGATTTGAGGTCTGTTTTTCTTTCATGGTGTGATATACCGTGGTGTAAGCCTCCCTTTCATCATCCTTTACGATCTTGGATGTCTCAAAACAGCCTAAGCTTACACTGAAAGAATTGTTTTGCGGCGTCACAAAGACATACTCAGGTCTAATCCCCCTATGGTAAATCTTGGTACCAGCCTTTACGTTTTGAATTGAAAGCAATGCGATAATGAGCTTTTCAATGATTTCCAGCGCCGCCTTGGCCGTCACTTTGCCCAGTCTTTCTCTGTTGGCTAAAGTAAAAGTTCTTTGGTCGATATTGTATTTAATATAAATCAGGCCACATTCCCTAGAAGTATCAATTACACTGCCCATAACTATATTTCGCGGCAGTTCATGAATACCCTCCCAAACCTCATACAAAACAGTACTGTCACGTCTGTTGTATATTTCCGGCTCCTTTTTAAAAGCTCTAATATATGCCCAGCTGCAGCGCTCACGATTGTTCTCATCCAGGTCAACGCGCTTGCATATATAATTGAATTTTCCTGCAGAAGCTTCCATATCAGTTTTTTTGACCAATTCCACAACCTGGTATTTGCCAAACGGCAGCCGCTCCACATCTAGAGTAAGTCTCCTTTTCCCCTTTAAAAAATGATTCACAATCCCTTCATAAAGATTTTTAACCAGTTTTGATGCCAGTGTAATATCCGCATCAATATTTTTTATCTCGTATTTTTCCGGAACACCAGCATCGTTGTACGTAACATGGACGACTTTATTTGCGTCTCTTCTTATTTCATCAAGCAAGTGATATGTATTTTTGTCAATAAAGTTTTCCCAGCGGCATTTTCTGATTTGTCCGTATAAATCGCTCAAACCCTTGCTTTGCCTTTCAGATTTATCTGAAGGTATGGTAATGCCGTGGTCAGCCAGTACTGACGCCGTAAAGACTTCCAAAGCCTTTCGCGCATTGATTACACTTTCATTGGGCCGAATTCTTGCATTTTCTTCAGCAGCCAAGCACGTTTCATAAAGCTCATTTTTAGCATGGGTTTGCACATCTTTTAACGCATCAAAATACATAAGAACCACCCCATTCTAAAAACACAATGCCAAATGAATATTACTATGTATACATTTCTACAGTCTTATAGAAAATCCTTCCTTTAAGCAAGTTGGAGATGCCGAAAATTCTTTGTATTCGTATTATTTTGTTCCATATTGTCGATAAAAGCAGCATTGCAAAACAAAAAAGCCGCAATGAATGCGGTTACTAGGAGCGAAGTTTTTCCTTGTGCAGCTGGCGAATCCCGCCAAAGATTTTGCGATACTCTTCACTTGCATAATCGGGATAGGTCCAGGGCCACGGCTGAAATTCACCTCCGACAAAGCGCAAGGTAACTTCACCGTAAATGCCTTTGCCCAAATATATGCGATGGCTGTGGTCTTTAGTGCTGGCAAGCACCAGTTTCCCAAGACTTATATACCCAACGTCGATATTGACCTGCCGTTTGCCGTCAACTGCGCGGTCCTGTTCAAGGGAATTTGACCAGAGCTTCAAGGCGGGAAGCTCGCTAGGATCAATCAGCTCATCAAAGGCGAAAATGCACCGTTTGAGGTCACTGCCCATTTCGGCTGTATAATAATCGGTGTGATTAAAAGGAAGCACCGAACTTTCGTAAATGCAGGATCCTAGCCGTTTTGACAGGGTCTCCTTTACAGGTTCAAATAATTTTTCATCTGAAGTAAAAACGCTAGCGATAGGGGTCACTAATTCCGGCATTTTTATTTTACCCATAACGATCCTCTTTTCACATGAATAATAGCTTAATTGAAAAATCCGAAGGGTTTAAAAGGCATTGTTGACTTTTATTATTCATCATAACATACTATACTACCAATAAGCTTATCATGCCAACCCTGGCTATCTTTATCAATAAGTATCCATATAAAGCCAAGGCAAAAAATCATGTACGAAATAATTTTTCCAATTAATTCTCTAAAAAACATCATCTAAAATCCCACAGGCTGTTTTGTGCTCTTGTTATATACTTTAAGTGTGAGTAAGCTCTTGCCAAAAGAAAAGACGCTATCCACGTAAAGATTTCTTTTTGTGTTATTTGTTGAAGGATTTTGTCAAGTTTTAGCGAATTATACCTATAGTTTTATTTCCATATTTTAGGTAGATTATTTAATAAAGTTTTCAAGGAGGAAACGTATTGAAAGTAGGAATTGTTGGAGGCGGCAATGCCGGAACACTGTTTCTTAAAACACTTTTAGAAATACCCGAGGTTGATGTCATAGGCGTTTGCGATAAAAGCCCCGAAGCGCCGGCAATTATATATGCCAAGGAGCATGGAATCCCCACATATTTCGACCTAAAACTTTTTTTGGAAAATGATATGGATGTGGTGTTGGAACTTACAGGAATTCAGGAAGTAAAAAACACCATCGAACAGTTAAAAAAACAAGAAACTCACCTCATGGATTCTCATGCGGCAAGGCTGGCATCGCTTCTGACAGAACATCAACAGGAGCTTTCAGAAAAACTCGCTGACTATATAGACCATATCAAAGAACTGCTTATGAACGTAACATCAAATATTTCATCAATCAATGACACTGTTTTATCGATAGATAGCACATCTAAAAGCATCCTTGAATCGGTTTCAAGTGCCATCGAAAGCATAAACAAAACAGACCAGATCGTTCAAATCATCAATGAGATTACCGCACGAATTAGAATTCTCGGTATAAACGCTTCTATCGAGGCAGCCCGCGCTGGAGAAACGGGTCAAGGGTTTTCAGTGGTGGCATCTGAGATAGGCAATCTCACCACCTCCAGTAAAGAAGCTACAGCTGAAATAAAATCCATCATCGACAAAATGAAGGCGGACATCAACAAACTCTCGGAAATTGCGAACACTCTTGACATTATCTGCAAAAAACAAAGGGAAATAGCAAGCTCTCTTGCTGATGACAATGCAAAAATGAGCAGTATCATAAGTAAATGATACGGTCTAGACAGCAAAGTTTCACTCCTTAAAATGGATTCAAGTAATATTTGCTACGCAGATATAAATACCTGCCGACAGTAACTTTGCCGACAGGCTGATACCGCACAAAAAGTGCGGTCTTTTGTTTATTGCCCCATAACTTTATCCATTAGTTTTTCGTAGCTGTCCACCACTTCGTACTTTACGGTGCTGTTTGCTATCTTTTCAAAATGTTTTTTTGCACAGCGGATTTTTGCTTCTTCTATGCCTCTCGTATCAAATTGCAGTGATTCCAGTTTGCCTTTGGTTTCAGCTACAAAGTATATGTGCCTTGCCTTATCCTCATTAAAGACTATAGCCCAGTCAGGATTGTAGTCTCCTACAGGTGTAGGTATGAAAAATCCCCTTGGCAGTTTGGCATATACGCAAACTTCACTGCTGGCATCCAGTTCCTTGGCAAATTCCTTTTCCTTTTCAGAATCAGTAATTACATAGTCGTATATGTGTTTTTTGGCTTCTACAGCATCTTTACCTAAGGTTCCCTTTAAAGTATTTTCAGTAAAAATCTTTGCATCATATACTTCGTCGATGAGATTATATGTTATATGCTGGATTATCACTGTAGCTTTTTGTTCGTTAATAATCCTTGAAGCTTTCAATATAAACTCTTCCGGATTTTTTCTAAACAAATAAAAGGTCTTAGGCCTTATGCCTTTTAGGATTTTAACGATGGCTTTTCTTGTAAGCTGGGTTTCATCTACCAATTTTCCTATTAGATCGTATTTTATTGAAGTAGTTACCGGTTTATATTCCTTGTCCATAGCCGTTTCCTTGAGTCTAAAGGCCTCTCCTCTTTCTAGTTCTTCTTTTGAAGATATACGCTCCATTTCTCCAGTCTTTACCTGATATACAATATCAGATACCTTTAGGTCCCTGTCTAAGGCAATAATGCAGTTTTTAATCAGTTCTTCTGTGTCAAAATCTACATAGTAGGCCGTCTTTTTATTTATCTTGTTCCAAAGCTCCTGGAATTCCTTTTTCTTGAAGTTTTCATTGACTTCAAGCTTTTTTATATTCTCAGCTCTGCTGTCTTCCACAAGAGGTGTGGCACTTTCGCTGTAGATTTTGCTAACCAACTGGACAATACCCTCTTTGAAGTCCTCTATTTCATCTGGTAATTTTAGCTTACCGGTTTCTAAATCCCGGTAATATTTTTCAGTTAAATTGTCGTTGTCATCTACATAAAAGTTTCGTATAAAAGATCTATGAAGGGTGTTTGCGAGATTTTCGTCTATAACCAGCTCTTCTCCCTTAGCATTCTTAACCACATTGTTTAAGAAAAACTCTACATTGGCCTTTTGTGGTCTGTCAGTTAATGTTTCCGCAATCTCGGACTGCAAGCCTTTGGCAAAGGATTCATAAGACTCGCTGGCTATGACTGTAAGCACATTTATATCGTGGACATCTACTCCTGGTGTTTCACTGTCTATTCTGTTACCATTTTGGTCAACACAAAGCCTTAAGCCCCTGCCCACTTCCTGCCGTTTTCTAATGACTGAATCACTGTGTTTTAAAGTACATATTTGAAAGACGTTGGGGTTGTCCCAGCCTTCCCTCAAGGCTGAGTGGGAAAAGATAAATCGGGTAGGCTCGTCAAAGCTCAGCAGCCGCTCTTTATCCTTCATTATCAAATCGTAGGCCGACTCATCATCGGAAATTTTTTCTTCACCCTTAGCCTCAGGGTTTACCATTCTGCCCTGTTTATCTATAGCAAAATAACCTTTGTGGGTATCTTTTACATCGATGGATTTTAAATATTTTACATATGGGTCATTAAACAGCGTGATGTATTCATTTAAAATGTTTATGTATTCTTCTTCAAAAATTTTGGCATACTGGCCATTTACCTGATTGCCGTTTTCATCATATTGTCTGTATTTGGCCACTTCATCTATAAAAAATAGCGTCAGCACCTTTATGCCTTTGTCAAAAAGGGCCTTCTCCCTTTCAAAGTGAGACCTTATGGTTTCCCTAATCTGTATTCTCCTTAAAGTAGTCTCATTGATATCTCCTTGGACATCTCCTGCAGAAAGGGTCACTCCATTGGTAAAGCTTATGGTGTTTTTGTAGCCGTTTATTTCAGATACCCGGTAGCCCTTATACTGCTCCATGTAGTTGGAATGGGTATACAAATCAAAACCTTCATCCACATTTCTAGCAACTCTCCTTATGCCCGTTTTTTGCTTGACTTCAAACTCTATCCTGGCCACCGGCTTCCTATTAGTGCTGACATCTATGCCCTCAAAGTAGATATATGCATTGGTGCCTGTAAAGCCCTTTACGGAAATACCCTTCACTTTGATTTTTTTCACAAGTTTCATATTGTATGCATCTAAGGCATCAAGTCGGTATATTTTATTGTATTCTTCTTTGTGGGTGGCAGAATACCTTATGGTAAATAAAGGGTTAAACAGTTTTAAGGCTTCTTTGGTTTTTTTGCCCTCTACCGACTGAGGCTCATCTATTATGAGTATGGGGTTGGTCTGGGCCAACACGTCTATGGGCCTTCTTGTACCGAAATCATCCAGCTCTTCATAGATTCGCCGGGCATCTTTACCT
>ENA-OWPA01001215-OWPA01001215.1-bioreactor-metagenome-genome-assembly--contig:-NODE-1215-length-18727-cov-9.224075_pt1 | contig 18727 bp, 15 predicted proteins | sample MGYA00238139_ERZ651803 | MGnify/ENA primary metagenome ERZ651803 (study PRJEB26909, sample SAMN07631231) | bioreactor metagenome | isolation source: Switchgrass digestor | place: USA: Dartmouth... | reverse complement strand
TTATTAGCAAATAGTTAATAAAGGGGTGGGGGAAGTGGCTAGAACTCCGGAGGAACTTAGAGAATTAGGCTTTGAGGAATATGTAGAAGAACACCTTATTAAATCAGGATATATTAAGGGTAATCCTGATGATTATAATAAAGAATTTGCCCTTGACACTAAACTTCTTTTTGAATTTCTTGAGGATACTCAGCCTAAAAAGATGGAAAGGTTAAGAGAAATTTATAAGGACCAGTATCAATTTAAGGTTTTGAGCCGACTAAATAGGGAACTTAGCAATCGGGGCATGATTGATGTATTAAGGCATGGGATTAAAGATTATGGCGTATATTTGGACCTTGCTTATTTTAAGCCTGTCAGTAAATTAAATGAGGAAACAGTTAAACTTTATGAGAAGAATCGGATATCCGTCACAAGGCAGGTGCATTACAGCGCTAAAAACGACAAAAGTATTGATATGCTCATATGTGTCAATGGTCTTCCTGTTGTTGTACTTGAACTTAAAAACCCCATTACGGGTCAAACATACGAAGATGCAATTATGCAGTATAAGAAAGATAGAAGCCCAAATGAATTATTGTTCCAATTTAAAAAAAGAGCCATAGTGTTCTTTGCTGTGGATACTGAGGAAATTTATATGACCACCAAGATAGCAGGAGAAAAAACCTTCTTCCTGCCATTTAATAAAGGCTGCGAGGGGGGCAAAGGTAACCCTGAGAATCCCAATGGATATAAAACCGCTTACCTTTGGGAAGAGATACTGCAAAAAGATAGCTTGATTGATATAATAAAAAGATTTGTCTTTGTAGAGACCCAAGAAAAGAAAGATATTGACGGAAACTTTTATATTTCTGAGACTGTTATCTTCCCGAGATTTCACCAGTTAGATGTGGTAAGAAAACTGGAGGCAGATGCCAGGGAAAAAGGAGCAGGAACAAACTATCTAATACAGCATAGTGCTGGTTCTGGGAAAACCTATTCTATATCATGGCTTGCCCATAGACTAGCTAATCTTCATGATAGCAACGACAATCCAGTTTTTGATTCGGTGATTGTGATTACGGACAGGAGAGTTTTAGATAGACAATTACAGGATAGCATTTATCAGTTGGAACATAAACATGGCGTTGTTGAAAAGATAGATAAAGATTCGAATCAGTTGGCGGAGGCCTTGAAAAGCGGCACAAGAATAATTGTCTCAACTCTTCAGAAGTTTCCCTTTATCATTGAAAAGGTTGGAGAGTTAGAAAAGCGTAAGTACGCAGTTATCATAGATGAGGCTCACTCCAGCAGCGCGGGGGAAAATATGGCTTCATTGAGAGAAGTTTTATCGGCAAATAGTTTAGAGGAAGCAGCGAAATTAGATGCGGAGCTAGAAGGCAAGGAGTATGACCCTGAGGAGGAAATTTTAAAAACAATAAAGAAAAGAGGAAAACAACCCAATATTAGTTTTTTTGCTTTTACTGCCACGCCTAAAGCTAAAACTCTTGAAATGTTTGGAACTAAAGGAGAAGATGGCCTACCCCATCCCTTCCATTTATATTCTATGAGGCAGGCTATTGAAGAAGGATTTATATTAGATGTACTGCGAAATTATGTTACTTATGAAACCTATTTTAAGTTGGCAAAAAAGATTGAGGATGACCCTGCTTTTGATAAGGCCAAGGCTACAAAGGCTCTTACGAGATACGTCAGCCTTCATCCCCATAATATCGCCCAAAAGACTGAAATAATGGTGGAGCACTTTAGAAATGTAACCAGGCATAAAATAGGTGGCAGAGCCAAGGCGATGGTTGTAACAAGTTCCAGACTTCATGCCGTACGCTATAAACTTGCCTTTGATGAATATATTAAGAAAAAAGGTTATAAGGATATGAAAACTCTGGTCGCATTTACCGGAACAGTGAAGGATGATGGGCTAGAGTATACAGAAAGCAGTATGAATAAATTTAAGGAGTCAGAACTTCCGGAGCGCTTTGCTACTGATGAGTATCAAGTACTGTTAGTTGCGGAAAAGTACCAAACAGGCTTTGACCAGCCTCTTTTACATACCATGTATGTAGACAAAAAATTATCAGGGGTCAAAGCAGTGCAAACTCTATCAAGGCTAAACAGGACCTGTCCAGGAAAAGAGGATACATTTATTCTGGATTTTGTAAATAAGGCAGAAGATATTCAAGAAGCTTTCAAGCCTTATTATCAGGCAACTATTGTAGAGGAAGTAACGGAACCGAATCTTCTCTATGATATTCAAAATCAGTTACATGCTTACGGTGTATATTTAAAAGACGAATTAGACCGATTTAATGCTATTTACTTTAAACCAAAAGACAAGAAGACTTCCAGAGACAGGGCCATATTAAATCATTTAATAGATGCAGCAGTAGAGAGATTCAAAAAAATGGAAGATAAGTGGAAGCAGGACTTTACTAGTCAAGGAACTAAATTTATACGCCTTTATTCATTCATACTACAAATTACACCATTCGAAGATGTTGAACTTCATAAGTTATATGTATATTTAACATATTTGCTTAAAAAATTGCCGAGAGAAAAAGGCTCCTCTATCCATCTGGCGGATGAAGTTGCTTTAGAATACTATACCATCAAGAAGACATTTGAAGGAAGCGTTTCATTGACTCCTGACTATGAAAATGTGCCCGTTGCACCAGTTAAATTTGCAGGAACGACAATAAAGGAGGAACAGAAAGAATACCTTTCAACGATTATAGAGAGGCTGAACAAAAGGTTTGGAACTAATTTCACAAAAGCTGACCAATTATCTGTAGAGCAAATAAAAGAAGATTTTGCTGCTGATGAAGATTTGGTTCAAAAGGCTAAAACAAATACAATTGAAGATTTTAAATTAGCCTTTGAGAAAGTTTTTATAAACAAAGTTGTGGACAGGATGGATCAAAATAAGGCCTTCTTTACTCGTGTTTTAGATGATGAACAGTTCAGAATTGCCCTTATGGAATACATGCTGGTTGAGACCTATCAAAAGTTAAGATCTGCGGTTTAACAGACAAACGGAGAAATACCAGGGGTATTCCCCTTTTTGATGCTTTATTAAGCAAGTTGAGCCTTAATAACAAACTCTAGCCCAAATATAACATTCCCAGTTAAAATTTCAGTTCTTTCCGTTAAATCCAGGGATTATCCAAATAAACCGGCAAAACCAGGAAGGTCAAGGTTTACGACTTGGAATTGTCAGAAATCACTGATAATAGCGTTTGACCATAGCTCCATATTATGTTAACATAACTTTGTTGCCAAAAATTTAAATAAAGGGGGAGATGTCAATGAAGCGAATCGGTGTTTTGCTGTTGACGGCTGTATTTTGCCTGCTTACCGTAGGTGGGTGCGGTAGCGGTTCTAGCGAAAACAGTAACGCCCCCGTCACAATTGTAGCAACAGACAATGGCTGGGACAGTCAAAAACTTCACAACGCCATAGCCGAGCTGATTGTAGAACATGCTTATGAGGGATATGAATTTGAAGTTTCCACAGCATCATCTACAATGAACTGGCAGGCACTTACTGCCGGTGATATAGACCTGGATATTGAAAGCTGGACTGACAATGTGGCTACATACGAGGAAGATAAGGCAAACGGATATATCATCGATTTAGGTGTGCTTGTGCCAGACAGCGCTCAGGGTTTATATGTTCCACGTTATGTAATTGAAGGCGACGGGGAGCGGGGTATCGAACCCATGGCACCCGACTTAAAGACTGTGGAAGACCTGAAGAAATACCCACACGTGTTCCCGGATGATGAAGAGCCTGACAAGGGGCGTATTTACGGTTCCATTCCTGGATGGATGGCCGATGAAATTTTATACAAAAAATATCAGTATTACGGCCTGGACAAATATTATAACTATGTGCGTTTGGGCAGTGAAGCCACGCTGTTTGCTTCCTTAGAAAGTGCATACAACCAAGGTGAACCATGGGTGGGTTACTGCTATGAACCAACATGGATTACAGGAAAATTGGACCTGGTGCTGTTGGAAGATGCTCCTTATGATCCTGAGCTATATTTGGAAGGTAAATGCAGTTTTCCTGCACAACAATTAAAGATTGTCAGCAGCAGTAAATTCCCTGAAAGGGCACCCGAGCTGGTTGATTTCTTTAAAAAGTACAGGACGGGCAGTGAACTGATAAGTAAGGGCCTGGCACATTTGATCGAAACCGGTGCCAGCCATAGAGAGACGGCCATTTGGCTGTTAAAGGAGTATGACTATTTACTTGATGAGTGGTTGCCAGTGGAAAACGCGGAGAAAATGAGAGCTTACTTAAATAGTCTTCAAACCAATTAAAGCGATCAGTCGTGGAAAGAGGTGAGCTTTATTTGAAGGACTATTTACTGAAATTTCCCGATGCCTGGCAATTTGATGTAAATGATGTCATAGACAACGGGATTAAAGCTTTTAGCAGAAACCACAGAGAATTTTTTAATATTATAAAGAAAGGTGTCGTATTCTCCATTCATGGGATAAAGGACTTTCTGTCTTTTATCCCTTGGTGGCTTTTTATATTAATCATTGTATTAATAGGTTGTCGCGTCAGCAGAAAAAAGCATGTAGGCATACTATATGGCGCCATGCTTTTTTTCATTGGTAGTGCCGGTTTATGGGACCATATGCTGCAAACCCTGAGCATCATCATAGCTTCGGTTGTTCTTTCTGTGCTTCTGGGTTTCCCGATAGGTATACTCTTAGCATTAAAAAAAGATGCGGAGAGAATAGTTAGACCCATTCTGGATTTAATGCAGACCATGCCAACTTTTGTCTATCTAATCCCAGCAGTTATGCTTTTCGGTGTCGGCATCACACCCGCTCTGATGGCTACCACAATATATGCAATCGTGCCGATGATACGCCTAACAAGTCACGGTATCGATCAGGTGGACAAGGAAGTGCTAGAAGCGGCAACTGCCTTTGGCTCCACCACTCTGCAAACCTTAGTCAAAGTGCAAATTCCTCAGGCTTTGCCCACGATTATGACGGGAGTCAACCAGACAATTATGATGGCCATGTCCATGGTGGTTACCTGTGCCATAATCGGCGCCGAAGGGCTGGGTATGGAAATACTGGTAGCTACAAACCGCACGGAAATGGGAAAAGCCTTAATGCCTGGCATCTCCATTGTCTTTATTGCCGTTATTCTCGATCGCATCACTCAGGGCCTTGTGGGCGACAGGGAGAGGATGCCGAATGAGTAAGGATGTCATCATAAAAGTGGAGAATCTGTGCAAATTATACGGTAAGAATAAAGCTGAAGCTACGGAGCTCATGAAAAGGGGCGCCGATAAGGATACGGTTTATAAAAAGACTGGAGTGACTGTAGCCCTTTGGGATGTATCCTTTGAGGTGGAGCGGGGCAAAATCTTTGTCATCATCGGCCTGTCTGGCTCGGGCAAATCTACCCTCATCAGGTGTCTGAATCTGCTTACAAAGCCCACCTCCGGCAAAATTTACTTTGAAGGCGAAGATATCCAAAAATTCAGTAAACAGCAGATTCTGAATTATCGGCGCAATAAAATTTCTATGGTGTTCCAGAACTTTGGCCTCATGTCCCATCGAAATGTTTTAAACAATGTGGCATATGGACTTGAAGTCAAAAATGTCCCCCGCCAGTTGCGGGAAAACAAAGCCCGCGAGATGATTGCACTGGTGGGACTTGACGGCTGGGAAGAGCAGGCCATAAGCAACCTTTCAGGTGGTATGAAGCAGCGCGTGGGCTTGGCTAGGGCTCTCGCCAGCGATCCGGACGTGCTTTTGATGGACGAACCATTTTCCGCACTAGATCCATTGGTAAGGCGGGAAATGCAGTTTGAACTGCTGTCCATTCAGAGCAAACTAGAAAAAACAATTATTTTCATTACCCATGATATCAATGAAGCCTTCAAACTGGGGGATACCGTAGCCATAATGCGCGACGGGAAAATCATACAGATCGACACTCCTGAAAGGATGTCCGCCCGCCCAGCAGATGACTATGTCCGGGAATTTATTGAAAGTGCCGACAAAACTCAAATTCTTACGGCAAAGCACGTTATGATCCGGCCAAAGTGTCTGGTTAAGCCCAAGGATATGCCGAGTCAGGCAATACGTGAAATGGGTGCCAATGATGTATCAACGGCTTATGTGGTAGATGATAAAATGAAATTCCTGGGTGTAATAACCATAGATGACGCTATTCTGGCCCGGGATAAAAACTTACCCATGCCTTCCTTAATCAAAACCGATGTTTATACCTGCCATGAAGACACGATATTGAGCGAAATCTTATCCATTGCCGCCAAATCCAAATACCCACTGGCAGTGCTGGACAGCCAGGGCAAACTAAAAGGAATCATAAGCAAGGCAGCAGTATTATCTTCACTGTAGGAATCAAAGGCCAACCAAAATTACATCAGAACCATGAATGCGGTGGACACCTTTGAAAATATGATGCACATCAGTCAGCTGGTTTAGAACAGGCGGCAAAGGGGAAGTGGAAAGCATAGACCCTTGGCTGCCTGTTTTTTGTGATAAAATTCACTATTGACAATATCATATTTGGGTATATAATATACATGAAACTTTATCCGAAGTATTGGAAAATCCGATGCGGAGGATACAAAAGTCCATATGAGCCTAGTTGCAAGGATTTTTCTGAGCAAAAGGGCGGAGGACCAAAGGCGCATTTTATGTGAGGATAAATATTTTATTTTATCCCATAATGTGAAATGCATAACAAGCACGGTAACCTCGGCTTTTTGCCGAGGGTTTGTTGTTTTTAAGGGGGATTTTATGGAGATTTATCAACTTGTACGAAACATAAGCCAGGGATACCTTCCTAATGTGGAAGAAGTTGAACTGCTGCTTAGAGCTGAAGGTCAGGAGCTTTCCTATATTTTTGAAGCGGCTGATAAAATCAACACACAGTATAACGGAAACCAAGTCCATATTCGAGGCATAATTGAGTTTTCAAATTACTGCAGGGCAAGGTGCGCCTATTGCGGCTTAAATGCGGAAAATAAGGAACTTGCGCGCTACCGCATGGAGCCTGATGAAATAATTCAAACTGCCAAAGAGGCGATTGATGCAGGATATAAAACTATCGTGCTTCAGTCAGGAGAAGATTTGTGGTACACGAAGGAAAAAATATCACACATTATCAAGGGAATTAAAGCTCTTGGGGATGTAGCTGTGACTTTGAGTGTGGGTGAGAGAGATTATGAAGATTACAGGCAGTGGAAAGAAGATGGAGCAGACAGGTTTTTGTTAAAACACGAGACAATAAATCGGAAGCTCTACGAAAAACTTCACCCTCATTCTACATTACGAAACAGAATTCTTTGTTTGAAACAGCTGAAACAACTGGGATACCAGACAGGCAGCGGATTTATGATAGGCCTTCCCGGCCAAACTACAAGGGCCATAGCAAAGGATATCCTGTTTTTAAATAGATTGAAAGTTGATATGGCAGGAATTGGGCCCTTTATCCCCCATAAGGGGACGGCATTAAGAGATGCTCCGGCAGGGAGCAATGAGATGACTCTAAAAGCCTTGGCTGTAAGTAGATTAATTTTGAAGACGACCCATCTGCCGGCAACTACGGCCCTTAGGACTCTAAATGGGAAAGATGGTCAAAAGGCATTTCATGTAGGCGCAAATGTAATAATGTTAAAATTAGAGCCTTATAAATATCGAAGGCTTTACGAGATTTATCCCAAGGCATTAGGTGTAGAAAAAAGCATAAGGGAAGAGAGAGCAGAAATGGAAAGGTTTATCGAAAGCATGGGAAAAGAAGTGGCTAAAGGCAGAGGAGATTCCATTAGGTTCATTGAAAGGTTGTGATGAAGACATGAATGAAACTCCCAGGGCAAACCGGCTTCATATAGCTGTATTTGGCAGAAGAAATGCCGGCAAATCAAGCATTATAAATGCAATTACCGGTCAGGAAGTGGCACTGGTTTCTGAACATCCAGGGACCACTACAGATCCGGTATATAAAGCAATGGAACTTTTACCGCTGGGACCCGTTGTATTTATAGATACTGCAGGTTTGGACGATGTCGGTGATTTAGGAAAGCTGAGGGTTAAAAAGACACTGGGTGTCATGGACAAGACAGACTTGGCGCTTATGGTCTTTTCTCCCGAAAATTCCGATTTTGCTTTAGAAAAAGAGTGGAGTAAAGAGCTTCAGGCACGAAAAATTCCCATTATTGGTGTAGTAAATAAAATAGATATAAAAGATATAGACATTAAAGAGATTGCAAAAGACTTTGATTTTCCGTTTATAAAAGTCAGTGCCAAAGAGGGAACCAATATTGGGAAGCTAAAAGAAATGATCAGCCAAAACGCCCCTACAAATTTTGAACTTACAGCTTTAATTGGAGACATCTTAAAGCCAAAATCCCTGGTGGTTTTAGTAGCTCCCCAAGATATCCAGGCCCCTAAAAATCGGCTGATTTTACCTCAGGTTCAGACCATTCGCGATTTGCTTGACCACAACTGTATGGCTCTTGTTGCAAAGGATACTGAACTTGAGGATCTACTTAATAGCTTAAATAAGCAGCCTGATTTAGTGATAACCGATTCTCAAATTTTTAACCGTGTAAGCCAGATGATTCCTGAAGAGGTGCCATTGACATCATTTTCCATAATCATGTCAAGATACAAAGGAGAGCTTAGCACTTTTATAAAAGGTGCCAATGCCATTGATAAGCTAAAACCGGGGGACAGGGTATTGATTGCAGAGGCATGCACACACCATCCCTTGGAAAACGACATCGGAAGGCAGAAACTGCCTGCTCTTTTGGAAGCAAAAGCCGGCGGGAAGCTGGAAATAGATATTAAAGCCGGAGCCGATTTTCCAGAGGATTTAACGCCTTATAAGCTCATACTCCATTGCGGTGCTTGTATGCTAAATAGGAAGCAAATGTTATCCAGAATTATAAGGGCTGAGCAGCAGAATGTGCCGATTACAAACTACGGAATGGCTTTTGCTCATGCAGCAGGAATTCTAAAGCGGGCCACATGCATGTTTGAGCAGGGAGAGGGCGGTCTTTCAAGTGGAGGCAGACATGACAAAAGCTAAAAAAGTGTTAAAAAGCCTGTTTCTGCCTGCAGCAATTTTTGCAATATGGTATTTAACTTCTAACGCTGGCATTTTAAACACATACATTATACCACCGCCCCAAGAAATATTTGAGACGGCAGCTGTGTTAATTAAGAAAGGAACCTTAGCTAAGCATGTGGCGTCAAGCCTCTACAGGGTTTTTTTCGGGTTTTTATTGGCTTTTATTCTTGCATTTCCTACTGCTGTCTTGATAGGCATAATAAGGCCTTTGGAGGACTACTTAATTTTGATTATTGAATTTGTCAGGCACGTTCCTCCAATAGCATGTATTCCCATGCTGATTTTGTGGCTGGGAATAGGGGAGTCTTCTAAAATAGCCGTTATTATACTGGCGGCTTTCTTCCCCATATTTTTAAATACCTTAAACGGTGTTATAAACTGTGACTATAGATTATTGGAGGTAGGTGATGTCTTTGGATTTAGTGTAAAAGATAAGTTTTTTAAAATTATCCTGCCTTCAGCAATACCTTATGTCACGGTGGGAATGAGGCTTGGTCTTGGCTACAGTTGGCGAGCCCTGATTGGGGCAGAGCTAATAGCTGCATCTTCAGGTATAGGCTACATGATAATGGATGCGGAACAACTCTCGCGGCCTGACATTATTATAGTAGGCATTATTACCATTGGTATGCTGGGCTATGTAATAGATTTATTGTTTTTTTCCTTAACTGCAAAATTATCTAGCTGGAATAAAGAGGGGGCAAAATCATGGCAGGAATTAGAATAGAAAACCTCGCAAAGACATACTACATCAAAGACCGTAAAATAACCGCCCTCTCCGACATCAATTTAGAAGTTGATGACAACAGCTTTGTAACGGTGGTAGGACGCAGCGGCAGCGGCAAAACCACACTGCTTAGGATTCTTTGCGGTTTAGAAGAAAAAAGTCAAGGCCAAATTTACTATACTAAAGGCGAAGATATTATCTCAAAACCCAAAATAAGCATGGTGTTTCAGGAGCCCCGGCTTATGCCATGGCTGACAGTGGAGGAAAACATTGGATTTAGCTTAATAAATGAAAATCCCAAAGTCAAAAAACGCAAAGTGGATTTACATTTAGAGTTGTTAGGCCTTAAAGCATTTAAAGATGCTTATCCCAACCAAATATCCGGCGGCATGGCCCAGAGAGTAGCACTGGGCAGGACGCTGTGCTATGACCCTGAAATAATTTTAATGGACGAACCCCTTGGAGCATTAGATGCTTTTACCCGTCAGAACTTGCAGCGAGAGATAGTGAACCTTTTCGCAAATAGGCAAAAGACAGTTATTTTTGTTACACATGATGTGGATGAAGCAATACTTTTAGGACAGAAAGTGGTAATCTTAGAAAAGGGAAGTGTAAAAAAACAAATACCTATAGAACTGCCTTATCCCAGAAGTCCTGAGTCAGAAAGATTTTTTAAATATCGCCAGGAAATATTGAGGACCATCATGGGAAATTAGGGCAACTAAAAATATATAAAAATTAGCTTTAAGTGAAGGAGAGGTTAAAATGAAAAAATACAGTGTACAAAAATTTTTAGCTTTGTTTTTGATAGTTTTAATTACCATATCCATAATGCCTGGGTGTGCCTCAAACCAAAATACGGGTTCTAATGATAAAACTTCTGCATCGGCGGAAAAAGCTGACAATGAGACTACTACACCCTCTGAAAAAACTGTAGACGAAATAAATATTTCTTATGTAAAGCTGCCGCTGAATGTGCCGTCTATTGTTGAGAAAAAACTTAGACTCTTTGAAGAAGAGTTTGAAAAAGATGGCATAAAAGTCAATTTCCCAGAAATTACTGAGGGGCCTAAGATGACCGAAGCTTTGGCTGCCGGTTCTCTTGACTTTTGCAACGCATTAGGCGGCACATCTGCCATTTTAGCTGCTGCAAATGGTGTAGACCTAAAGATAATAGGCATTTACAGCAGAGCCCCTAAAGCATTTACCATAATGACTAAAGATGATGGAATAACCTCTATAAACGACCTAAAAGGTAAGAAGATAGCAGGACCTAAGGGCACAATCCTGCACCAACTGTTGCTTGAGGCACTTAGCAGGAATCAAATGAGCATTGAAGACGTGGAATATATCAATATGAGCATTCCTCAGGCGGTAGCAGCTATGAACTCCGACAACGTAGATGCAGCTCTTGTGGCAGGCCCTGCAGTGCCTCAGGCAATTGATGCTGGTGGGCGAATAATTACTACCGGTGAGGGTTTATTAGACGCTACCATAGTAATTGCAGTAAGAGGAGACTTTCTAAGAGAGCATCCTGATTTGGTGAAAAGGTATATGCAAGTACACAACAGGAGTTTGCAATATATGAAGGAAAATCCCGAAGAGGTTTACAAAATGGCCGCTGAGGAAACGGAAATATCTGAGGAGAATGTAATCACTATGTACGACTGGTATGATTTTAACCCTGAAATCACAGAAAAAGATATAGAGGAACTTGAAAAAACCCAAGACTTCTTGCTGAAAAACGACATGTTAAAACAACCAATAAACATATCAGAGATTATCGTAGATCAATTGTGATTTTCAACTAATATCACATATCAAAGATAACGGCACGTTCCCTAAAGTTTGACCTGCTACTTGCATTTGCTTCGAATATTGGCATGAGTAGCAGCAAGGAAATAAAACACGAACGATTTGGGGAATATTTGCCGTTATCTTCGTTTTTTAGGCAAAATTACTATACCCGAATGAGATAAAGTATGGTATTATATTATATATCTGAAAGATAAGTTTATGAGGTGTTGCCATGTCTGATACCCTGCGTGTATATATAGGCCTTTTTGGAGTTGCCTTTTTTTGGGGAACCTCATGGGCTGCATCAAAAATCGGCCTTCAAGAATTTTCCCCCCTACATCTTACACTTGTAAGGTTTATGGCCGCTTCTGTAATTTTTTATTGCATGGTAAAGTTATTTTATAAAGATTATGTTATAGAAAAACAGGACAAAAGGCGTATTTGGCTTTTAGGATTGTTAGGAGTATCAATTTATTTTTTGCTTCAGCATACAGGACTTGATATGACCACTACCGTTAACTCCTCAATTTTAATTGCCACAAGCCCCATTTTCACAATGTTTTTATCCGCAAAGTTATTTCGCCAGGAAGAATTGACATATAGCGGCATTTTTGGTGCACTGCTGGCTTTTCTTGGAGTCTTTTTAGTTTTTACTGGTGGTAAAGGAATTTCAATTGGACGAGGCACCCTTATTGGCGATTTGCTTATGCTTTTAAATTCAGTAGTTTGGGCGCTTTTTTCTGTTTTAGGTAAAGATGTAGTTGATAAATACGATCCATTTGTAGTGATGGCATATGCATATTTATATGGGACAATTACTATGCTGCCCTTTGCCTTTGCTCCGGGCTTTGTTGCTTCGGTAAAGACAGCGTCAATTACAACTTGGGCTGCAGTAATTTACCTTGCTCTATTTTGCTCGGTATACTCCTATTATATGTGGTATAAAGGCATAAGGATATTAGGGGCTTCCCAGACAGCCATGTTTAATTATATAAATCCCGTAATAGCAGTAATCATCGGTGTAATTTTTTTAAAAGAGGCCTGGAATGTGTATACCTTAATAGGAGGCATATTAGTTTTTTTAGGTGTATATATAACTTCAGCCAGTAAGGGGAATTTTCTAAAAAAAGAGTCGAAAAGTCATTTAAAAAGTTAATAATATATGGCCAATTGCCATTGGTGTAAACTTATTTTAAGTTAAGGAGGATACGAGCTTGAAAATAATACGTGAAGGTAAAACAAAGACTGTAATTGATGCAGGTGACGGAAATTTATTGCTTCGCTTTAAGGATGATGTGACTGGGACAGGTGATGTGGTTGACCCAGGTGCCAATGAGGTCATTGGTAAAATTGAAGGCAAAGGTAATGCCTCCCTCAAATTATCAAAATATTTTTTTGATATTTTAAGAGCAAAAGGGATCAAAACACACTTTATCGATGCAGATCTTAATGCAAATACCATGTTGGTAAAAAGGGCTGAAACCTTCGGCTATGGTTTGGAATTTATTTGCCGACTTAAAGCTGCTGGCAGTTATGTAAGAAGATATGGGAAGTATATAGAAGAAGGCAGACCATTAGACTATCTGGTGGAAATAACTCTGAAAGACGATGAAGCAGGAGACCCGCTTATAAACGAGGAAAGCCTTGTAAAACTTGGGCTGATGACTAAGGAAGAGGTAGAAGAAGCCGTACTTCTCACAAGAAAAGTTACAAAAATCGTTGAGGACGAATGCAGACGCTTCGGATTAGAATTAGTAGATATTAAATTTGAGTTTGGAAGAGTAGAAGGAGAAATTGCTGTTATAGATGAAATCTCAGGGGACAATATGCGCGTATTAAAAGGGGACAAACAACTTTTTCAAAAAGAACTTTGTGAAATAATTACAGGTAATCAACAGTAAGAATCTTGGCATGACTTCAAAATCAAATAAAACAGTGAAGGGTATCAATTAGCTACCCTTCACTGTTTTCAAGAAATTTTCCTGCTTCTACAGCGGCAATAGCGCCATCTGCCACTGCAGTAACAACTTGCCTCAAAGGCTTTTGCCGTACGTCTCCTGCAGCAAAAAGGCCCGGTGTTTTTGTCTTCATGCGTTCATCAGTTATTATGTAACCTTGTTCATCTAACTGGACCAAGTCTTTGGCAAATTCAGTGTTAGGAGTATAACCAATAGCTACAAATATGCCATCTACTGATATAGAATCCTGCTTGCCGCTTTTAACATTTTCAAATACGACTTCCTCAACACCATCTTTTCCTTTTATTTCTTTGACAATTGAGTCCCATATGAATTTAATCTTTTCATTTTTAAAGGCGTGTTCTTGAAGGATTTTAGTGGCCCGCAGCTCATTGCGTCGGTGAATCACATATACGGTGCTGGCAAAGCGCGTTAAATACAAAGCTTCCTGTATTGCTGTATCACCGCCGCCTACCATGGCTATAGGCTTATCTTTATAAAATGCACCGTCGCAAGTGGCACAATAGGAAATACCGCGACCTATAAATTCTTTTTCGCCCTTTACTCCCAGTTTGCGCGGTTGTGCGCCAGTGGCCAAAATCACTGTTTTGGCTTTAAAGCTTTCGCCTTTCAAAAAAACAGTAAACAAATCGCCGTTTTTATCGATTTTTTCTACATCGCCGTTTACAAATTCTGCTCCCAGCTTTTCAACTTGCTGCTTCATAGCATCGGTAAGTTCCATACCATTTACGCCTTCAGGAAAACCTGGATAATTCTCTATCTTATGTGTTAAAGCGGCTTGACCTCCAGGAAACATCTTTTCAAAAACAACTGTGGAAAGTTTAGCTCTGGCAGCATATAAACCTGCCGCAAGCCCTGCCGGACCTGCACCTATTACGGCTACGTCGTATATCACTTGTTACCCACCCTTCATAGTAATGATTATCATTATACGTATATAATAACATATTTCTAAAATAAAATCAAAAAAATACCAAAATAAGTTGCAGTATCAAAATCAGGTTAAACGATAATGGATTACTTGACGTGGTCTTGCAGTCTAACATTTATTAAAATGGGCAGACTCTTACAGCTTTTTTTGTCAAAACATATCGTAAGCAAAAAAATTAATCGCAATTTCCCGGGAAATATGACAAAGTAATTAGATAAATTTCAGCAAATCGGCAATTTCTATATTAGTTTGCTCACAAACTTAGCTGAATATCTCTATCATAAATATACCCAACTATTTATTTTTTTAGTTCACTTACAAACACGCTGACGATCTCAGGAAACAGCTGCTCTTTTACGGATTTAATCACAATCTCGGATTGTTTAAAGATGCGAGGGATTTTATCTGAAATAGTCTCAGAAGTTATATGGTAGTTTTGAAGCACTAGATTCAACAATTCGTCGAAATCATATATCCTGAATTTATCTATTTTGCAGTACAAAGCCGCTTTTTCGACAAGGCTAATAAATATGTCTTTATACGATGTACTTTGAACCAATCCCAATATGTCTGAAAGTCGAGGAATGATTTTTTCAAAAAGAAGCCGCCTATAGGGGATGTTGTCTGGAAACCCTAATATTTTGGCAAGCTTTTGCACTCCCTCTTGGCTAAGATTAAGGAAAAATTGCAGAAAATAATCATCAGGTTGATTTGCAATAATGTAATAATAACGGCCGCTGTATTTTTTTATGGTACTTAGAGCGTCATAATAGCCTAACTTAAGATTTCTTTGGGCTCTTTCTGCTGAAAAGTCCAGGGTACCGCCTAAATCCTCCGAGGGGTTAATCGTGATTAAATTTAGCCGGTTTTTATTTATCCTGCGCGTTCTCCCTATTCCATACAGTCTTATAGCTATTATGTCTTTGTAGCCCTTTGCCGTTAAAAGTTTAATGGGCAAATTGTCAAAAAAACCGCCGTCAATATATAGCTTTCCGTCTATTTTTTCTAATTTAAAAAAGGGTAAATTGGCGCTGGCCATTAGGTAATCTACTATCATTCCTTTGGGTATATCTTCTATATAAAGCTCTAGTGGCTTAAAACCTGTTAATGATACTGTGACAATGCCAAAGTCTTTGCCAGAGTTTCTAATTTTGTCTTCATATATAAACTTGCTTAATAGCTGGCGAAGTGGAGTTACATTGAGACCGCCTTCTTTAAACAGCTCTCTAATAGTCTTTACTAAATGGAAGAAACTTTCCGGAAAAACCTCCAGCTCCTTTATTTTAGGTATCATTTCATCATCGATTTTGAGGATTTTATCAAAAGACATATTATGCCAGATTTCATATGCTTTATCAAAATCGTCTTGACAGATCATGGCACCGTTTAAAGCCCCAACGGATGTGCCTGCAACGCCGTTAAACTCCATTCCAAGCTCCCTTAGTGCTTTCCACGCTCCGATTTGATATGCTCCTCTGGCTCCACCGCCTTCCAGCACAAGACCCAACATTATTATTACCTCCGTAGCTGTTTTCGTCTATGGCGTATTAAAATCAATCTGTACGTAAATAATACCATAGCAGCATTTTGCGTGGCAATTATCCTACAACTTTTAGATGGCTATATACTAAAGAACAAAAATGAGAAGATTCTTGACAGAAGTAACCTACTGAATTATAATATCTTCGAAGTTGAAAGATTTTAATCAATTTTTTTTGTAGTTACCTCTTCATTTTAAATGAAGAGGATATTAGCATTTGGGCCTTTTATTCAGGTTTTTTCCTGAATAAAAGTTCCAAATGCAACATATATTAGAGACATACATTTTTGGAATAAACCAGAGGGGAGAAAATTAAATGTCAAAAAAAGAAGTTGTCCTAACCCAGGAAGGTCTAAAAAAGATGGAAGAGGAACTTGAGTATTTAAAATCGGTAAAACGTCGCGAGATTGCAGCAAGGATTAAACAAGCAATCGACTTTGGGGATATTAGCGAAAATTCCGAGTACGATGAAGCTAAAAATGAGCAGGCCTTCGTGGAGGGCAGGATTGCGCTTCTTGAAGAAAAACTCAGGAACGTAAAACTCATTGATGAAGTAGATATTTCTACCGATGTAGTTGGCATTGGTTCTAAAATAAAGCTGAAAGACTTGGATACTAATGAAGTGTTTGAATATACCATCGTTGGTTCTGCTGAAGCTGACCCAATGAAAAACAAAATTTCCAATGAATCGCCGGTGGGAAGTGCACTGCTTGGCAAAAAGAAGGGTTCTGTAGTGGAAATAGCAGTGCCTGTCGGTACAATAAGATACGAAATCCTTGATATTATGAAATAAACTGTGGAGGTTATTTGATGGAAAATGTAAATGAGCTTAATGAAATCCAAAAGGTCAGACTTAAAAAACTTGAAGATTTAAAAGCAATGGGCGTTGCTCCTTTTGGCAAAAAGTTTTCAATATCTCATAGTTTACAACAGATAAAGGATAACTTTGATGAGTTTGAAAATCAAATGGTCAAAGTAGCCGGTCGAATCATGGCAATCAGGGGCCATGGGAAAGCGGCTTTTTTTGATATTCAAGACCAGACGGGAAAGCTTCAGATATATATAAGAAAGAACGACGTTTCCGAGGAGACTTTTAAGCTTTATGGTTTGCTGGATATCGGAGATATTGTCGGTGTTGAAGGAAAGGTCTTCAGATCCAAGAAAGGAGAAATTTCGGTATCAGTTAGCAATTTAACGCTCCTTTCTAAATCCTTACGGCCGCTGCCTGAAAAATGGCACGGCTTAAAAGACACTGATACCAGGTACCGGCAGAGGTATTTGGATTTAATCACGAATCCGGAAGTAAAGCAAACATTTATTATAAGAAGTAAAATCATATCAGCCATGAGGCGGTATCTTGATGAAAGGGGCTTCATTGAAGTCGAGACACCTGTCCTTTCGCCCATAGCGGGTGGAGCAGCGGCAAGGCCATTTATCACCCATCATAATGCCTTAGATATTGATCTTTACCTTAGAATTGCTACTGAATTATATTTAAAACGGCTTATCGTAGGTGGATTTGAAAAGGTATATGAAATAGGCAAAGATTTTAGAAATGAAGGAATTTCCATAAAGCACAACCCCGAGTTTACGATGATTGAACTTTACCAGGCCTATGCCGACTACAAAGATATGATGGAGCTCATGGAAAATATGATTGCACACATCGCCCAGGAAGTACTGGGCACCACAAAGGTCAACTACCAGGGCGTAGAAATAGATTTGACGCCGCCCTGGGAAAGAATGACCATGGTAGAGGCAGTAAACCACTATGCAAATATTGATTTTAGCACAATTAAATCTGATGAAGAAGCAAGAGAGATTGCGCGTAAACTTGGCATCGAAGAGGTTGGTGATAACGACACAAAGGGCAAGGTATTAAACCTCATCTTTGAAGAAAAGGTAGAGCCGAATTTAATACAACCCACTTTCATATATGACTATCCCATTGAAATATCGCCTTTGGCTAAAAAGATAGAAGACAATCCTGATTTTACTTACAGGTTTGAAGCATTTATTTACGGCAGGGAAATGGGCAATGCTTTTTCTGAGCTAAATGATCCGCTAGATCAGAGAGAAAGGTTCCTGCAGCAGCTAAAAGAGCGAGAAGCTGGTGACGAAGAAGCCCATGCTTTTGACGAGGATTATATTATTGCCCTAGAACATGGTATGCCACCCACCGGCGGCTTAGGAATAGGAATAGACCGCCTCGTCATGCTCTTTACAGACTCTTATTCAATTCGAGATGTGATCCTGTTCCCAACTATGAGACCGAAACAATAGGTAAAAATCAGGTGAATAACATAGCAAACCAAAGCAAAACGAGAATATAATGAGCATAAAATGTCGAAAGACGTTTAACGACGATTAATGCCATTTGAAAAGGGAGCAGGGGATGTGCTATTATACTTAAGCGGTCACGGGGAAGCGAGAGACGAAGCAGGAAGCGAAGCAGCAGGAAGAAGAAAAAAAGATTTGACAAAGCGAAAAAAATGTAGTAATATAAATGACTGTGACGCGAGAGCACCTAGAAAACTAAATCAGTGTTATGCCTGAACAACCAGGAGCCTGAGGCAAAAAGCCGAAGGCAAGAACGAAGGCAAAAAAGCCTCTGATTT
>ENA-OWPA01001211-OWPA01001211.1-bioreactor-metagenome-genome-assembly--contig:-NODE-1211-length-18807-cov-5.698719_pt1 | contig 18807 bp, 12 predicted proteins | sample MGYA00238139_ERZ651803 | MGnify/ENA primary metagenome ERZ651803 (study PRJEB26909, sample SAMN07631231) | bioreactor metagenome | isolation source: Switchgrass digestor | place: USA: Dartmouth... | reverse complement strand
CTCTACGTCTCATATAGCCCCTTGTACAGAGGAGGCTATTACAGGGGCAGCCTATGCGGAGGTAATACTGCATAATTCAAATGATGAAAACGATGTTATTTTAAAAGACTGGCAATTTGAGCAAAAACCCTACGCCACCAGCTTCATCGACGGGGCAAGGGCAGCGGAAACGCTGACAATTCCAACTGAGGGGGTGCTGAATCCACAGGAAGGGACGGTGGAGTTTTGGCTAAAGCCGTTAATAGTGACCAACTATAATAACTTTTTTAACATGGCTACAAGTAATGGCAGGTTTTTGTTATTCTTTAATTCTGCTGGTGTAGCTCGTTTTGATTACGGCCCTGCGGGTACTGGCCCTTCGACTTTCAGTGATGCTATAATAGCCAACAATTGGAACCACATAGCATTGCGTTGGTCTGCCACTACAGGCAAGCAAGCCTTATTTGTTAATGGAGTTAAATACGAGAAGGATTTACCAAATGGTGTAGCAACAAGCTTTCCTGCAACTGTTAGAATAGTAAACAATTATTCAGCTTGTATTGACGACCTCCGCATATCCTCTCGTGCCCGCACTGATGAAGAAATACTGGCCGCATATCAAAGCAACGCCCCACTGCCTGTAGATGAATGGACAACATATAAACTAAACTTCGACAACAATCTACTCCCAGCCTATGACGACATAGATCTAGGCTTATCCAAAATAGACACTGCTCACTATAATAACACATACTGGCTTGTATCCGGGGATAGCGGAAAAGTTAAGAAATATGACGGGACCGAAGTTACCGATCTTACAACGGAATTCGGGCTTGATGGAACAATAGTTCGTGATATAGGTCATGGGTCATACTGGCTTGTGGCAGGGGATGGAGGCAAAATAAAAAAATATGATGGCTCAAGTGTAACTGATTTAACCGAAACCTTGGAATTTGGCACATCAGCAATAAAAGCCATAGCATGGAGTGGCCTATACTGGCTTATAGCAGGAGCAGATGGCAAAGTAAAGAAGTATGACGGAACAGTCAAGGACTTAACCGAAGACTTTGAATTCGGAACAGAAATGATCAACGCCATAGCTTGGTCGGGAGCGTATTTCTTGGTGGGTGGAACTAACGGGAAAATCAAGAAATACGATGGTAGCACAGTTACAGACATAACTTCAACTATAAACCTGGGCACTTCGACAATCAATACCATAAAATGGAACGGTGAATACTTCCTCATAGGAACCGCTGACGGCAAGGTAAAGAAGTATGACGGAACTACAGTTACAGACTTAACCTCAACCTTTGCCTTTGGAACAGATGGGGTAAGGTCTATATCGTGGAATGGTATATATTGGCTAGTATCAGCTACAAACGGGAAAATCAAAAAGTATGATGGAGATACAGTCACAGACTTAACAAACATATTCAACCTCACAAGTGCCGAAGCCCCGGCAATATATCATTCAGATTACTACATTGTAAACGGGGATTCTAAAACAATAAAGTTTTATTATTTACCTGATGAATATACCTACTCATGGTATTCACCTGTAATTGATGTAAGTAGTGCAACGGATAAGAGTTCTGGACATATAGCTGTAGATGCGAGCCTACCAGGTGGAACAGCCATGACGGTAAAAACTAGATCAAGCGATGATGGCAAGACATGGTCGGATTGGTATGCATCGTCTGTTGATGGTGATTTAATGCACCCTGCAGCAAACTATATACAAGTGGTAGTTCAGCTTAAAAAATCCGGCAAGAACAAACCGGAGTTTAGCAAAGTAACAGTATCCTTTGATGGAGTGGCAGAAGCAACTCTATTAGCCTCTGACTTTTCAGAAGGCGGGCAATTTTATATGGATACGCTGTTAGACAATTTAGTTATTGTAAACGGCATAGACATTCCAAGAAAATATGACGGAGAAGAAATAAGCATATTAGAAGGCAATCCCCCACAAGCTGCATTTATAGCAGCACACAAAAACAGGTTATTTATGGCAAAAGGTTCAAGATTGTATTTTTCAGAGCTTTTGGATATTGAAACATGGCCCGTATTAAACTTTATTGATATATCACCTAACGACGGGGACGTAATAAATGGATTAATTGTTTACGGCGATTACCTTGTTATTGCAAAGAAACATTCTATCTGGATGTTATCCGGCGAAGGGCCAAGCACGTTTATAGTGAAAAGGATTCATTCAGATAAAGGGGTATATGCTCCACGTTCTCTAATTGTAGTGGACGGCAACTTATGCTTTGTAGCAAACGACGGTATATATTTAAGCGATTTAACCCAAACAGTTTTAATAAGTGAACGGATAAGAAAATATTGGGAATCTCTTAATCCTAGAAGAATAAAGCAAGCAGCTAGCTATTACACTGAAAACAAATTATATGTATCGGTTGCGGAAGGTTCTAGCATAACCAATAATTCGGTTATAGTATTTGATACGCTTAGACAAGCATTTACAGGTATAAGAAGCGGTTGGAATGTAAATTGTTGGCTAAAATTCTATGAGGCAGATAAAAAAACAAGTTTATTCGGCCATTCTAATATAGGCCAAATAAGCGAGATAAACACAGGATATTCTGACAACGGCGATGTGTATTATTCGGTATGGAAAAGCAAAGAATTTGATTTTGGCTCAGGAGAATCATATAAGAGATGGAATAGAGTATACCTGGATGTTAAACCTTCCATGTATGATTCAACACTAGAAATAGCATTTTATGTTGATGGTAAATATGTAGGAAATCTAACTGTAGATATACCAAAAGGTAACGGGGATGAAGTCTATTCAATCTTAACACTTGCAAGTAAAGCAGGCATTATCGGCGGAAGAAGAATGTCGCTGGAAGTAAAGCAAGCCGTAAAAGATAATCCCGTAGGCATACAAAGAGTGGCAATAGAATTCATAAGCCGTGGAACAAAGCCCACGTTTTACGGGTGGTGATTAAATGGGTTGGCTCGATACTGGACCGCCTCAAAGAGAATATACCCCAAAATTAATCTATAGAATTTTACGATCCATAGAGCACGCAGTAAACTACATGACTGAGCAAAACTTTAAAAATGGAATTTCAGGAACAGTAATAAATCCTGGAACGTTACCAGGTAATACTATCGCTAAAGGACAATTGACATTAGGACAGTTAAATTGGAAAGAATGGCCCATACCTTTAATACTGCTTGCTACACCATTTACAACAAACAGCGAAGAAGGAGAAAACATAGGAGGCTACTTTCCTTGGCATCCTTTAAATTATCCGGGTGGAGACTGGTATCTCGAAGCAAGTATATCAAGTGGAAATACATCTGCAATAGCAACTGTCACAGTAAGAGGCAGCGGTGAATACGGTAGTGCATCCACAAATGAAACTGATTTAAAACTGGTAAGGTCAACTAAACTTTCACTACCACAAAGCAAAGGAGAAACTATCTGGCTCACTCTTAAAACCAGCAACAGTAATTATAGTGCAAGTTTAGTAAGTGCAAGGCTTATATTCGTTCCAACATAAAAAAGAGGCTTATTCAGCCTCTTTAAATTTTCTATAAGCATCTTCCATGCCTTTAAAAGCTCTTGCAGCATGATTGCCGTATATGATTATAGAAGATTCTAATTCCTTAATCTCCTTTTTAGCAAGTTTGTTGTTGTTGGCTATTGCTTCATATACGCCTGAGTGCACCAGCATTTCATTAACCAACGAAGTGTGTAAATGAGCTTTTGCTAAAAACAGGTATACATCGAAGTCGGTGGCACCGTATTTAATATTAATATTGTCTAGGTGCATTAGTTCTGTTAGCACTAGTTTATATCTCTCATGGTGAAGATTAACCGCATCTTTAGTGTTACTTGGTATCGGATTTTTTATTCTTTCCAGGTGCCTATTATATATTTTTGTTAATTCCTCGTAAGCCGTTTCAGCATCGTATAAATTGTCTACTTTTAATATAGACTGCTCCTGAGTTACATTAGCACCTGCTAAAGCGAATGTATCTACCGGGACGTAAATTTTGCCTCCATGTTTTATAAAAGGAACTTCTGTGTTATTTATTATAACTTTATTAACATTATAGATAGCAGCTTTTATCGCATCTTGTAAATTAAAGGAATATGCAGTCGCAGAAAACATAAACACCAACACTATGGTTAATACAACAACCCTAGTTACTTTTTTGCGAAACATTTTAACTCTCCTTTTTTTCTTTTATTATATCACAAATAGTTAAAAAATAAACCCATTTTTCAAAAATTTTTTAAGGAGTTGGTGAGAATGGCTCTTCTCCCAGGTATAGGTATAGGATTAGGTTCAGCTTTAAAGAAAGGGCTTGAGGCAGCGTATAAAGCCTCAAAGAATAAATCATCATCAGGCTCAAGCGGAGGAAGCAGCGGAAGCAAAGCAAGTTCAAACACCCCAACGGTAACCGGCCCTAGGAATATTGCAACACGGGATTATTTTGAAGATAAGGGATATGAAGTAAAATGGAACGATAAAACAGGCACAATTGAAGTTGTTGACCCAAGAACAGGACATGCCGCAAGTATAACAAAAGGTTTTTATGACACTATAGGTGGAACATCTTATATATCCCCGGACATGGTAAAGAGAGTTGAAGAAACTATTAGCTCAGGTCAATACAAATTACCGGGGTATGGCTCGAAGAGCACTAAAAAGACATACACCCCGCACGAAGTAATTGATTTGGCAACGGGTATAGCTGGCTCAATGATAGGAATGGCAACACCCGCTCCAATATCTGCACCGATGACAGCAGTAGGCGAAACGGTAGGGATAGTAGGTGGGGAACTTGCAAAAGGGGCTTATGATATTGCCAGAAGCGGATATACACCTGAATATTATATGCAAGAATACCTTCAACCGATATACTATCTTCAAGAACAACTCCCAAAATATGATTGGAACCCGCAGTACGATAGTATCGAAACAGCGCCTATATATAAAAAATACCTCGACCAAGCACTAGAAACTATAACAGCATACGAAACGCAATTAATGGAAATGTTAAAGCAACAAATGGGCGGTGTTGACCCTGCTACACAGGCAGCTTTAGCAAGTCTAAAGGAAAGCATACAGAGACAACGTGACAACCTTATGGAAGAAATGTCACGGAGAGGTTTACTGCAATCCGGATTATGGCTTGAAATGGAAGACAGACTTAACAAAGGTGAACTGACGGCACAGCAGCAACTTATAGCAGGTAGATTATCGGAACTTCAAAACCAAATGAATCAAGCGCTGCAAAACTTTACCGCAATGAGGTTAAATGCAGCACAGACGTATGGCATAGCAGGGGCGCAAGCTGCTGAACGTCAAGCACTTGCACGGCAAGAGGCTATGGAAAGGCAGCTACAAAGAGAATTAGACGAAGCATACAGAAAACAAATGCTTGGATTATCACAATTCCAAACATATGCCCCGTATTTATATCTTACAGAAGCACAGCGACAAAGTTTGCCGCTTGAATGGGCACAGGTTATGGGGCAAGTCCCGGTTGGGCCCGGATATGAGCCTATACCTGCCAGAAACTATGTAGGAGATAGCAATATAGATTACGATAGTAAAACCGGTGAAGTGATTATAGGAGGCCAGAGAATTAATCCTTCAGCGGTAGGTGGTTATATCAACAACTCAACAGCTTATATACCCAAAAACATAATTGATAATATACTTAGACGAATGAGAGGGATGTAAATGCTATCGGGACTTTTTAAAGGAGAACAAAAGCAACAACCGTTAGTAGCGATACCCCTTCCAAACAAAAATGACTTAAATGCCCCTGTAACACCACAGGTAGTGCAAATGTTTAAGGCTATAGAACAACATAGAGCTAAAACCCCTGCTTATATTCCTTTTAAACCAGGAACACCTACTTTAGCAAGAGAACAATTTGAAGAAGGGACACGAAGATGGGGCGCAGAGTTTGACGAAGGTAAGCGCAGATGGGAACAAGAGTTCGCATTAACCCAAAAGCAGTTTGAGGCACAACAAGAACAGCGCAGGATACAAAACGCATTAGCTCAACAGGCAGCTCGACAGGCAGCACAGCAGGCATCATCAGGTGTAGAATTGCCCTCTACAGCCGGTGAAAGAAAGAATTATTACTACGGTGCAGTTCTGAAAAAGTATCAGGACGAAATGAACAAGTTAAAGCAAGAGAAAGGCAGAAAAGACGCTTGGGATACAGAAGGACAATATTATTGGAAACTCCCGTCTACCGAGGATATAGTAAGGAAACTGTATGACATAGAGGCAGATATGGTAGAAGAATTACCTAACCTGAGGCGAATGGGGCTGACATCAAGGGATATAAACGAGATATTCCGAATACAGGTTATCGAAAATTTAGGCACAGATGGTGAACAAACTTATAAAGAATGGAAACAACAAAAAGGTATAAAACTTGACTTGCCTTCAATGTTAAGTTCGGATTCCGTTAACGATTTGCTTTACGGATTGTTTAGTGTATCAGAATAACAAAAGGAGGGGGATAATATTGGCGCAGTATTATATGCCGAAAGAGATTGAAGAATTTTTCAAAAAACCGCTTAAACAAAGAGCTATTGGCGAACCTATACAAATAAAGGAAATAGAAACTCCCTCTGTTACCTCACCTAATACATTACTGCAAGCAATAGGCAGTTTAGTTTCATCAAGACCTCAGCAGCCTTCAACATTGACACCAAGAACACAGATAACATCTATTAAAACGGAATCGCCACGAATAGAAACAAAACCGCTCACAACACCAAGTGCACCGATAACTACCAGTATATCACCCGAAAGTTTGCGACAAGTAGGAATAAGCACAATTATTCCGTCTCAAAAAGAGCAGGAGTTTTTACAAAGCCAAGCACAAAAAATAAAAACAGAACAAGACAGAATGAAGGCCATAGAAACAGGAACTATAGACATAGACGAAGAATTAAAAAAACACGGCCTTCCATCTAGCAAGGAATTAGAAAAGAGAAACATAAATCCTGAGTTTGTTGCAAAATACCCGCAAATAGGAAAGATATTAACAGCAATTCCGTCTGACAAAGTGAAGAAGTTTGAAGAAGAAACTTTGCCGGGTAAGGCGCTTGCCAGAATGGCTGAAACTGGTGCACAGGTAATTACAGGTCAGCAAGGCGAAATAACCTCTACCGGCAATACAATTTTAGATTTCGTATCGTCACTAGCTGGAGTTATCGGCGGTTATTCTGTTAGCGGCGGTATAGGCGGAATGGCAAGACAGTTATCGGCAAGCGCAACACAGATGCCAATTGTTGAAAATATATTAAGCAGGGTCGGTAAGTTTGAGCCAATTGTGAGGTCCGCAGTAAGAGGCGGTGCTACGGGTGCTATAATGGGCGGCACTAGGGCAACAATGGCTGGTGAGGAAACCGAAGATATTCTAAAAACAGCAGCGACAGATGCAATATATTATGCAGCAGCAGATACAATTGTTAGTTTATTAGCCCCACCGATTATTAGAGCTGTAGATAATACAATCAAGAAAGTAAAAGACCCATTAATAAATGGCGTAAAGTTAAGATACGCAGCATTTAAAAATAGGAACGTAAGAGATTTAGTACCAATAGAAACGACAATTGTTAGAGGCCCAACTGATTTTGCAAAACAAGGATATAAAGAGTTTATGCCTAATTCCGGTATATGGATAAAATATGACACAAACGGCACGGAAATAGAACGCATCTACGAAACCGTTTATCACAATGGACAGATAATCCCACTATATAAACTCAGACTATTCAGGGGGCAAAAACCGATAGGCAATATAGTAAAAGAAGTTAATGAAATATCTAAGACCATACCAAAGGCAGACAAAATTTCGCCGCTTACAACAACCACACCCACACCTCCGGAAACCACTGCTCCACAAACAACCCCACCCACACCTCCGGAAACCACTGCTCCACAAACAACCCCATCGGTAATTAATCTGCCAGGACCCGCAACAGTTACTCCAACTGAAACAACCCCATCGGCAATTAATCTCCCAGGACCCACAACCGCTACTCCAACTGAAACGCCAACCATATCAAGAATCACTAAACCAATAGAAATCATACAAGGCAAAACCGGCAAAGCCCGAACCGAAAGAGGGACAACCGTAGATATTCAGTATGCGGTAGTCGATTTAGAAAATTTAACCGCTTCTCATGATGTAAATTTAAGGGTAAATCCCGATTACCCGCAGGAATTACAACCTAGGGACAGGTCAAGAGTGGCTTCTGAAATACAAATAGAAAGAATGGCAAAAAACCTAGAGCCTGCATTTTTAGGCGAATCCCCCAAAGCTAGCGATGGCGCTCCTATTGTCGGCGATGATTTAGTGGTAGAATCAGGCAATGCAAGAGTAATTGCATTAAACAGAGCATATAGTCAAGGCACGGCTGATAATTATAAACAGTGGTTGATTGACAATGCGGAAAACTTCGGATTAAGCAAAGATGAGATAGCGAACATAGAAAAGCCTGTATTAGTGAGAGTGAGGCAAAGCGACGTAGACAGGGTTAAATTCGCTCAAGAGGCCAACGAGGCATCTGTAGCAACGATGAGTGCAACAGAACAAGCCATGACAGACGCTCAAAAACTGGACAGCGATATGCTTGCACAATTTTATCCGACAGACGATGGAAATATTCTAAATCCACAAAATAGAGATTTTATAGGCAGATTCTTAGATGAAGTCATAGGGCCTGCCGAAAAAGGCAACTACATCACTAAAGACGGCTCAATATCCCAAGACGGAGTAAGACGGATACAAAATGCCATATTTGCAAAAGCATACGGCGACACTTCTAGTATAGAAAAACTAGCCGAATCAACAGACAGTAACATAAAAAATATAACAAATGCAATGCTGGCATCTGCCCCAAGATTTGTAGAATTAAAAGAAGGTATACAGCGAGGCAATTTATTTGATTTGGATATAACCAGTGACATAGCTCAAGCCGCAAATAAGCTTTCTAGCCTTCGAGAATCCGGCATGAGTGTAAAACTATATAGAAGACAATTAACCATGCTAGAAGATGATATTTCGGATTTAGGGAAGGACTTGTTAGACATATTCGAGAAGTATAAAAGAAGTTCTAAAAAAATAATAACTATACTGCAATCATACGCCGATGCAGTGGAAGCGTTAGGGCATCCGAGCCAATTAGGTTTATTCGGGCAACCTAAGGTTACTAAGGCTGAAATTTTGGAAGCTGTTTTAAGGAGGGTGGAAGGTGAAGGAGAGCAAACTTCGATTTTCCAAGACGAGGCCGGAGGTAGTGGAGTTCGTGCTACAGAAGCTGAACGAATTCCAGAAGCAGAAAGAACAGATATTACAAAGGCGGGGCAACCGGAAAAGCAAGTCATAGAAACCGAAGCACAAGATAAAATAAACAATGCATTAAATAAAATTCTGAATAAAATAAAGACCAAGAAAGATATTCTAGAGTATCGTATACTGCAAAATAGACACAACGGCAATATCGTTGTTCAATCTAAAACAACTAAAGGAAATATACTAAACGCAACTATACTCAGCGGAGATGGCAATGTGACAACCGGAGATTACTCAGGCGACAATCCAATCACTTTACAAGACTGGACTAAAACCTCAGAGATTGTGTCAGATAAGGCAGAAACCGTAGACATAAGTTATCATGCCGGAGATTTAGCTACGGGTGCTGCAAAACTTCCCATAAAAGTATCTCCTGATGATATACCGATTGATATTGCGGAAAACGCATATAGAAATGTAAGCTTCGACCCCAGGGGAAGGGCACATGTAGACCAAAGAGATTATGTAAACCATATGCAGTCTTTATATGAGGAATTGGAACCCCTTGCTGTAACAGATGAACAAAAGGCGATACTAAAAGACGAACTTGAGCGATATAAAAATAAATATATTGAAATGTATACGAAGGTAGCAAATGCAAGGTCAAGAACTGCAAGCACAATGATAACTGGTCCGGCAAAATTCCCGCACGAAAAAAATCAAAAGGCATTAGATGCATTGCAGAAGAGACTTGCAGAGTTTACAGAGTGGCAGGAAAAAGCCAAAGAAAGCATAAAGAAGAAAATAGACAAAGCAACACCTCAAGAAGCGCTTGTTGATAGAGAATATCAGAGACTAAGAAAAGAATTAATGGAAACTTTCGCTACGCTTAAAGGCATCGAGACTGGTGAAATTAAATGGGCAGACCCAGCATTATTTAGGAGTAGCTTAAAAGGAAAATTGGAGCGTAGTTATAAAAATGGCAATCATGAAGCAGTAAGACATGTTTTAGGCGAAGTAAGGGAACTGCAAAAACAGCTAAAACGACCCATCTTTGCGAACAATAATTCTATATGGAAGCTGATGGATGAAATTCCAGAAGAAACTAAACCAAGGACCGGAACTAATACAATAGCTGAATACGAAGGAGTAACAATACAAGAAAATTTTGACGAAGACAGGATACAGATTATATTCGACGAAAAACCGGCAGCTGATGTGATAACCGCTTTAAGAAAATCCGGTTGGAGATGGGCTCCTTCACAAGGTGCATGGCAAAGAAAGTTAACTCCTAATGCTAATCGGAGTGCTCGAAATATTATAAGCAATTTTTACCAAGAAAAGTCACAAGAAGTAGATCGTAAACCTGAGAAGATGCAAAAAGAGGAGTTAACTAATATTGAAAAAGACAAAATAACCTTTGATGAATATTACAGGGCTTTCGATAAAGACGGATATCTTATTTATGAACCTTCTGCTATGCTACGAGCAAAACGTAAAGAGGCAGAAGGATTAGAAGACTTCATAGAAAAATATAATTACTTTAAAAAAGGCGAAATATATATACTTCATGATGCAACACCATTTACTTTTAAAGGAGTAACACGCACTGGCGATTGGTATTTTAAAAATCTTGTTACCGGACAAGACGAATACTTTAAAATGCATATGACAGAAGGATTTAAAGCGATCGAGGAAACGGGAAAAACTTTAGAGGATTTTATAGGAGATAAAGCAAAAGACAGGGAACAGTTTTTGGAAGCCCCAGTCAAAATAAGGCCAAAGGTTAAATCTAAAGAAGCCCCACCTAAAACCGATAAGATTGTAAGTCAAAGAGAAATAATAGATTTTCTATCAGAGCAATTGGGTGTGCCAATAAGAACCGGAAAATATAGAGGCCCGGCGAGAGGTATATTCAAAAGACATCCGGAGGTTATAAGGTCAAGACTTGCAAACGACTTACCCGTAATTAGCCACGAAATAGGGCACTTTTTAGACAAAGCATGGGATTTGCGGTCACTTAAAACAGACAAAAACATATTAAAAGAATTTGAAGTTTTAGCACAGGACGTTCAAGGACCACGCATTTCAGAAGGTATAGCTCAATTCGTCAATTTCTATATAACCGATCCGGAATATGCAAAAGAAGTAGCACCCTTGTTTATGGAGAGATTTGAAGAAAAGCTAAAAGAAAACCCCGAAGTCAAAGACGTTTTACTAGAGGCAAGAGAACAATACAAACTATGGGAAAAGCAATCAGATTTAGAAAAAGTAAAAAGTATGATTTCATTCGACAAGGAGCAAAAAAGACCATACACATTTGAAAGATTCTATACGCAATGGGTAGATGAACTTCAGCCGCTAAAGACCGCCACCGACAAGATGCTTAAAGGTTCCGAAATTCCTGTTTCAAGACACCCTTTTTATAGGGCATGGCTCAACAGAGGCTGGATGGGTATTGCAGAAGCATATCTGCACAACGGCCAGATGGACAAAAACTTCAACAAGATAGGCCCTTCTTTAGATGAAATACTAAAACCTATAGCAAAACATGAAAGTGAAGATTTTATAGCTTACATAACAGCGAAAAGAGCTATAGAATTACACGGCAGAGGCATCAACCCCGGAATACCTAAAGAAGTGGCAGAAGGAAGTATAAAGGATCTACAGGGCAAATATCCTATAGAAAAAATGCGGCAGTTTGAACAGTCGTTTAAGGAGTTAACGGAATACCAAGATAACCTACTTAAAGTATTAGTAGATTCGGGCCTTTTGAGCGAAAGCTCATATAACAAAATGAAAGCACTTAACAGAAACTACGTCCCGTTCTACAGGCTAATGGAAGGTTTTGAGAAACCTAGCCGTATTGGTGGCAAGAGGTTTGCAGATACTTCTCAGCCGGTAAAACGCATAAAAGGCTCGGGCAGGCAGATTATAAATCCTTTAGAGTCTATAATTAAAAACACTTATACTTTTATAAATATCGCAGAAAGAAACACCGTAGGAAGGCTTTTAACTGAACTTGCAGAGAGCATCGAAGGGAGCGGGCAATGGGTAGAAAAGATAGATACGCCAGTCAAGCCTACTAAAATACAACTTCAGGAAATTGAGCGCACCTTAAAAGAAGCTGGTGTCGATACAAAAGAAGTAGACTTAGAGCAGTTAGCCGTAATATTTAGACCTTACACGTATAGGTCAGCAAAAGACAATATTGTAACGATATTCAAAGAAGGCAAGCCGGTAATGTACCAACTAGACCCCGAACTTTATATTGCAGTAAAAAGCCTGGATTCTCAAAGTGCCCATTGGCTAACAGACATATTAAGTGTGCCTGCACAATGGTTGAGAGCAGGGGCTACGCTTACGCCTGATTTTCCAGCAAAGAACATACTCCGAGACCAATTCTCAGCTTATATATACAGCAAATATGGCTATCTTCCGGTTGTAGATGCAATAAGAGGTTTATCTCACGTCTTAAAGCGGGATGATTTATATTGGAAATGGTATGCATCGGGCGGGGCACACGGAGCATTAGTATCACTTGACAGAGATTATATGCAAAAGAATTTTAAGAAAATGCTTACCGAACGAACCAAGGCACAAAAGGCAAAAGGATTACTTAGAAGTCCTATTGAACTGCTCCGGGACATATCGGAAATATCGGAAGAAGCTACAAGGATAACAGAATTCAAAAAAGGTATCGAAGTAGAAGGTGTAATAGTAGAAAAACAGATAGAATCTTTAAACGACAAGATTAATGAAATACAACAGCAGCTGAAACATGCAAAAGACAATAAAGATAGAAAAGAGTTAAGGAAACAGCTAACCAAAGCATATGAGGATTTAAAGTTTTTAAAAGAAAACAAAGAAGCAGAAGTATACAGGAGAGCATCTTTGGCTGCAAGGGACATGACACTAGATTTTGCACGTGGAGGATATAAAGCGAGAGACCTAAACCGTATTAACGCCTTTTTTAATGCAGGAATACAGGGTATAGATAAACTGGCAAGAGAATTCAGAAATAACCCGTCTAGAACATTTTTTAGGATTGCACTTCTCGTTACATTGCCTTCATTAGTCTGTTACATGATAAATCGCAAAAATCCATACTATGAGGAAGTGCCAAGATGGGAAAAAGATGTATTTTGGCATATACCAATACCAGGAAGTAAGGGTCAGCGTTTTATAAGAATACCTAAACCTTTTGAGATAGGAATTTTATTCGGAACATTGCCGGAAAGGTTTCTGGAATATGTAGACAAAAATGACCCGAAAGCATTTAAAGAATTTGAAAACACATTAGAAGAATATGTATTTCAAGGGCTTGTGCCGGATAAAGAATTCATGTTCTTGCCAACGGGTTTAATCCCTACGGCCTTTATACCGGTCATCGAATCCTTTGCCAATAAATCAATTTTCACAAGAACGCCTATTGTTCCGCAGAGCGAATTATCTTTAGCACCTTCAATGCAATACGGTCCAGGCACTTCAGAAGTAGCAAAGATTTTAGGCGGGATACTGGACGTCTCACCCAGGAAAATTGACAATACTATACGTGGCTATTCAGGAGGTTTAGGAAGAAACGTAACAGACATATTAGATGCAGTATTAGTAAAAACAGGATTAGCTGAAAGCAAAATAAAACCAGGCTCCAAAGATGCAATAGACGTTGTAAGTAAGATACCTGCTATCGGGACATATATTTCAAAATATCCTCAAGCGTATCAATCACCTTCAATAAATGATTTTTACGAAGATTACAACAAGGTAGAAGAACTATACCGAACAGCCAAAGAGAAGAAGGAAAAAGAAGGTAGGAAACTTAAAATCACTAAAAAAGAGGCAGAGCTTATTAAATTACGCCCTGCCATGAGAAAGACAGCAGATATATTGTCTGATATTCGGAAAGAGCAAAGCAAGATACTGTATTCAAACAAATTAACGGGCAAGGAAAAGGCGCAGAAACTTCATGAATTAAATATGCTGCAATTAAATCTCGTAAGAAGAATATACGGCAAAGAAATACTTAAATAGGCACGGTTTATTTTCCGTGCCTTTACTATTTAAAAGAGGTGAGGAAATGAATTTTGAAAGTAGACCGCTAGGTGTAATCCCATCTCCACCTGATTACCGAGATTACAGATTAAATCAATTCACAGATACAATGAAAGAATTTCCCAAATATTATTTAGCACCGCCTTTTAAATCAGAGGACGAAATTCCAATATACGACCAAGGAAATACTTCGATGTGTGTTGCCTTCACAGGAGCGCTCATTACAGAGCAGCAAGAATATCACGAAACAGGCAAATTTATTCGTATGTCTCCCGGTTGGATATATGGAAATAGGAAAACTGGCATGTATATGGGTGAGGGCATGGTGCCACGTGAGGCTTGGGCTGCTTTGTGTGAGGATGGTGTTCCTTACTATGATGATTTACCAATTACGGGTAGCTTTGCAGAATGTTACGGCCATGTATGGCAGAAACGAGAAGCCTTGAAGAAGAAAGCATTAAATCAGAAAAAACTTTCTTATGTAGCAGTTACCCTTAAAGACGCCGACGAAATTAGAACCGCTATTATGAAATGCGGTTTTATCAACGTGTCTATTGCTGTGTATAAAGATTTTTACAAAGTAGGAAAAGACGGGTTTCTAGCCAATACTAGTGGTTCAATATACGGCTATCATTCAGTTACTGGTGTTGGTTTTTTTGAAGAGAGCGGCAAGGTATATATAATCATAGCCAATTCCTGGGGCAGAGAATACGGTAAAAACGGTCTTTGCTACATGCCGTATAATTATAAGGGCATCCAGGAAATATGGGCAATAACTGATATGCAACGAAAAGTATTAGAAGCTAATATACCTGCTCAAGTAATTCCGCCCGGACATTTTGTAATTCCATATAGAGGATTATTTGAAGCCGAGCAGGCTGAATCTATTAACTGGGGATGGAATGAAAAAGGTAAAGTTTATGCTGAAGCAATATTACCCCCTGCAAAAAGAAGGAAAATATCGGTAGTAGAAGGCAGTAAAGATATTGTTGTGGAAACGTTAGAGTAACAGGTGGTGATATTCAAATGGACGGTATCAAAGGCATAGACGTATCGGAATGGCAAGGTAACATCGATTGGCAGAAGGTCAAAAACGCTGGTATAAAATTTGCAATGATAAGGACTTCTTATGGAAAGCGGTCACTAGATAAGACATACATTGCCAATATCGAGGGTGCGCAGGCGGCAGGTATTGACGTCGGTGCGTATCATTACTGCTATGCTAAAAACATCGAAGATGCCAAAGCAGAAGCAAGGCACTTTATAAACACAATAAAACCTTATACTCTCTCTTATCCTGCCGTGCTAGACCTTGAGGACCCGTCACAGGCGAATCTCAGCAAGCAACTTCTTACCGATATGGCTATTGCCTTTATGGAAGTTGTCAAAGATGCAGGCTATTTTCCGATGCTTTATGCAAACAAATATTGGCTGGAAAGCAAGCTTGACTGCAATCGCTTAAAAGACTATGACATATGGCTTGCACAGTGGGCACCAAATCCTACATGGACGGGTAATTTCGGTATATGGCAGTATACAGACAAAGGCAAAGTAAGCGGAATCAGCGGTAACGTTGACCTTGACATAGCGTATAAAGATTATTCCAGTATTATCAACAAGAAGAATGAACATTGGGCGCAAAAGTATTACGACTTCCTAACAAAAGAAAAAGGCATCACTATACACAATGCCGATTTTAACGATGTTGTTACTCGTGATGAGTTATTCGCAATACTGGCCCGAATGATGGGCTATAAAGAATAGGTATTGAAAGGTGGAGATGAAATTGCAAGAAATAGCAAACTTTATATCAACCGTAGGTTTTCCGGTATTTGTAGCTGCGTACGTTCTGGTTAGACTAGAGCCAACAATTAAGGGCTTGCAGCAATCTATTACGGTTATGACAATAGTTTTAGCAAAAACAAACGGAGTGGATTATGAGGAAGCCAAAAAACTAGCTGGTGTAGGGGAGGTGAAGTAGTTTGGAATTTGTGAAGCTTTTAGTCATAGCTGCAACATTAGAAGCTGTGTGGGAGACTTGTAAAATGTTCTGGCAGGAAGGAAAACTTTCTGTAGACAGAGTAGGCTCCGCTGTATTGGGAGTTTTTTTGTGTATAGCGGCAGGTGTGGACTTTTTTGAAATGGTTCAAATACCTCTTTCAGTGAAGTATGCCGGAATGGTTTTATCAGGGTTACTTATATCAAGAGGTGCAAACTTTATACATGACTTTTTAGGAACTTTAGACGGATTAAGAACAAACATTCAAGGATAGAACAAAAGCCCCCTTATCGGGGGCTTTATTTTTTTGCTAAAAAGTGTTGACAAGTTTGAAATGCTTTGCTATTATATAAACAAATACATAGATTACCTATAAGGAATTGAAGCATGTATTTCTATTAAGAATCTATTTCAGATTTTAGTTTACCTATTTAGGGGAAGAGGGCTTCGGATTTATTTCCGAAGCCATTCTTCGTTTACGGAAAATCTAGCCGAAAGCCAACGACTGCATTTTATTATATCATATTTGTTGCCAAGTCAAAAGAAGAGGAATTTGGAAAAATGTTTAAATATAGACACTAAAGGAGAATTATGGTAATATGTTTATAACTATAAATTACTTAATAGACAAAAGTTTCTTTGAGGACTATGAGATTGTTTTAACCATGAAAGCAAACATTGAAGAGGTCAAATTTGACGATATAGTAATTAAAGCAACACCAGTCAACTATTTTATTATTTATGATTTTTATTTGTTCCTGATAAATGAATTAGAAATTCTGAGGAAAATATTGATGGAAAAATACTCACATAAAGATGTAAAATATTTATTATCAAGAATTAATTCATTTCTAGAGAAATTTGATTTTGATACATTTTTCTTAGAAAATTTCGAAGACCTTATGATGCAGTTAAATGAATCTTCATTATCTAAACTAAATAAAATCATTGAAATTTTAAAAGAAGAGTACGAGTTCTTTAAAAAAATGGATCCTGGACTCGATGTTTACAGTGACATGATTGACTGGATTGAAGATGCATTGTACTTACTGAAAGGCTTTGCTAAAAAACTTGCGACTAGCCAAGAAGAAATAATTCATAAGACAGAATTCTATGATTTTGACGAATATAAAAACGGGAAGAGCCCTTCAAGAGAGGGCTCTTATGCGGCTTAATATAAGTTGAGGTGTTTATATTGGAAAGAGAGGAATATAATAAACTAATAAAATGTATCGAACTTAAAAGAATTGTCTTAGCTAGTTTAAACTGTCAGTTAAACAGCGATATATATAAGCAACAAAGGTCTGGGCCAGCTAAAGTTGAATTAAAACCTTCCTTCCATTTAAAAAGTAAAGATGAGAAAACAATCTATGCAGTAGCGAATTTTAACGTTAATGTTTTTGACGACGATGAAAATGAAAAAATTTTTAATATAGAGGCAACATTTTTGTTAATTTACGAAATGGAAGAAAAATGTGAAGATCGTGTAATTGAAGAGTTTATTAAAAGGAATGTCCCTTTAAATGCATGGCCCTATGGCCGAGAAATTATAAGCAACTTAACATGCAAAATGGGATTACCTCCTCTAATTATAGGATTATACAAAGTTATTTAGTTTCTACAAGGAGGGGGAGCTGTGTATTGGGGTTTTAAGGGGCATGAAATTGATGAAAGGTCTATGAGAGACAACATCATTTATAAATTAGGCAGTTTTTTAATTTCGCAGCCTGATTTTTTTTATTTTACTATGGATGTTCTTATTGCCTGTAAAAAAAGAACTAACAATAACAGAATCTACGATTTAAACAGAATAGAACACCGTTTAAGAGCATTAGCTATAACTAATAATAGGATAAATAAAAATACTAATTACTACCTTGAACTTCTCAAAGAATATAATGATGAAAAAGTTGATAAGGGCAAACTAATGGATTATATTGTTTATAAAATTGGACCATACAAATTAGGTAGCGAAGATCACCAAAATTCACATGAAAACAATGCCCTTTATGCGGAGATAATTGAATGTAAAATTGACATTAACACATTTGTACATAGCCCTCCAAGCAACAAGGATCCATTTTCAGATGATGCAAAGAGAAAATTAGGATTAATGCAATATATTAACCAAAGAAAGAGAAATCGCGATTCAATAAGTTTTTATTTTGCTACATTTAGAAAAAATGTTAATAGTTGCCGACAAGTGTTAAAAGCTAATGGCTATGATTTTGTACAGATTTTGGCGTGTGATGATTTATATGAGATGTTAAAAAGATTTCGTGTCAAACTACCGCATAAACAAGTAGAAGATTTAACTTCCTTGGAACAATCATAGAACCTAACCTTCATGTCGCAATTGATTATCGAAAACGCCGATAACTTGATGTCAACTATTGAACAACGCACCTGAAGCAGATAAAATGATATTTGAAAGAGAAGCTTTAGTTTTAACTGTGAGG
>ENA-OWPA01001210-OWPA01001210.1-bioreactor-metagenome-genome-assembly--contig:-NODE-1210-length-18875-cov-4.612193_pt1 | contig 18875 bp, 19 predicted proteins | sample MGYA00238139_ERZ651803 | MGnify/ENA primary metagenome ERZ651803 (study PRJEB26909, sample SAMN07631231) | bioreactor metagenome | isolation source: Switchgrass digestor | place: USA: Dartmouth... | reverse complement strand
CACCCTCAACGCACATCCGCTGCAGTAGCAGCCGCATTTTCAGCAGCAGCCACCTCCCTGCCGGAGGTGGCTGCTCGCGTGCAGGAAGCGGCTCATTTCTGACGAATACCAACATACTTGATAAGTATGTCATTTGCGGCGACGGTCCGGCTGCTGGCACTGGCCAGCGCCCGTCTCCCCGGCAGCGGCTGGCAGGGGCATGGAGCTGTCGCAGCGTGTAAAGGAGATGTGAGCCAGTGGGAACGGGCCGGGGCGTTCAGTGGGTCCTTTATGTAAGCCTCTTTCAGGTAATGTTGGGCTTCGGTGTGGTGGTGCCCATCCTCCCCTACTTCGCCCAGGAACTGGGGGCCTCCGCCTTCCAGATGGGGCTGACCATCACCGTCTGGGCAGGGGCACAGTTCCTCTTCTCTCCCCTTTGGGGAAGCCTCTCCGACCGGATTGGGCGCAGGCCCGTCCTGCTCATCGGGCTGGCGGGCTACTCCATCACCTTCGGGCTGATGGCTGCGGCGCCCAACATCTGGGTGGTGATGCTGGCCCGCTTCCTGGGCGGCATTCTCTCTGCCGCCACCATCCCCACCGCTCAGGCATATACGGCTGATATATCCGAAGGCGAGGACCGGGCGAGCCGCATCGCCGGCATGGGAGCCGCCATGAACCTGGGCTTCATGTCCGGCCCCGCCTTGGGGGGACTGCTGGCCACCCTGGGTCTGGGGTACCGGGGCAGCTTTCTGGCCGCCGCAGCCATGGGCCTGGTCAATCTACTCCTGGCGCTGCTGATCCTGCCGGAACCGCCCCACCGCCGGGTCAGTTCTGCCCAGAAGGGGCTCTCCGGCCTGCAGGCGGTGGGCGTGGCCCTGTCGAGCGCCGAGGCGCTCCTCTTTGTGCTGGCCTTCGCCGCCAGCTTCGGCGGCTCGCAGCTCTTCAGCATGCTGGGGTACTTCCTGCAGGAGCAGCTGCAGGCAGGGCCGGGGCTTCTCTCCGTGGCGCTCACCGTGCAGGCGGTCAGCTCCTTCCTCTTTCAGGTTGCCCTGGTGGGGCCGGTCAGCCGCTCGTTCCAGGCAGAAAAGGTGGTTTCAGCAGCCCTGGTGGTGAGCAGCCTCGGGTTTGCTCTGCTGGCCTCTGCCCACAGCATCCCGCGTGTGATGGCGGCAGTGGTGCTGGTAGCCGCAGGCCTCGCCTTCGTACGACCTCTAATCACAGCGATCCTGTCGGACCGGACAAGGCTCGATCAGGGGATGGCCATGGGCATCCAGGTCGCCTTCGACGCCCTGGGCCGAACCCTGGGGCCTGCCTGGGCCGGTGCGGTCTTTCTCTGGCGAAGCTGGGCTCCCTTCGCCTCTGCCGGCGCCGCCTGCCTGCTCTTTTTCGGCATCACCTGGTGGGTCTGGCACCGGCCGCAGCCTGTGCCGCGGCACAGGACCGTTCCAAACGAAAAGCCGCCTGCGGGGTAATCCCCGGGCGGCTTCGCTTTTTTGCCGTCAGGTCCTACTGTTCGTCCAGCCAGCGGGCAACGTCCTTGGCGTGGTAGGTCAGAATCAGGTCGGCGCCGGCCCGCTTGAAGCTGAGCATCGACTCCATCACAACCCGGCGCTCGTCGATCCAGCCCCTGGCTGCGGCAGCCTTTATCATGGAGAACTCGCCGGAGACGTTGTAGACGGCCACCGGCACATTCACAGCCTGCCGCACTCGGTAGAGGATGTCCAGGTAGGCCAGGCCGGGCTTCACCATGACGATGTCTGCCCCTTCCTCCAGATCCATGAAAACCTCTTTCAGGGCCTCCCGGGCGTTGCCGGGGTCCATCTGGTAGGAGCGGCGGTCGCCAAAGGCCGGCGTGCTGTCCGCCGCTTCCCGGAAGGGGCCGTAATAGGCGCTGGCATACTTGGCGCTGTAGGCCATGATGGGAATCTCCTGGAACCCATGCTCATCCAGCGCCTTCCGGATCGCGGCCACCCGGCCGTCCATCATGTCGGAGGGAGCCACCATATCGGCACCGGCCTCGGCGTGAGAGACGGCCTCCTTGGCCAGCAGCTCCAGGGTCGGGTCGTTGTCCACCGTATCGCCCCTGATGATACCGCAGTGGCCGTGGGAAGTATACTCACACATGCAGACATCGGTGATGACGTACATCTCCGGGAACCGGTTCTTAATGGAGCGAATCGCCTGCTGAACGCTGCCGTGGGCATCCCAGGCTTCGCTGCCCATCTCGTCCTTCACCTTGGGCAGCCCGAAGAGGATGCAGGCGCTGAGGCCCAGCTTCAGCATCGCCTCGATCTCCCACAGGATGGAATCCGGTGAGAAGCGGTAGTTGCCGGGCATGGCGCCGATCTCTTCCTTCACCCCGGTGCCGGGGGCGACAAACAGCGGCAGAATCAGATCATCCTTGGTGACGACGGTCTCCCGGACCAGCCGGCGGATGGTTTCGCTGCGCCGGAGGCGGCGCGGACGGTGCACAGGAAAACTCATAGCAACAGCCTCCTTCTGGGATGGGGTCGGCGCAGGCCGGCCTCTATGCTGGATTCGCTGCAGCATCTGCAATAATGGCATCCACCAGCCCTGCCATGGAGGCAACGGAAGCCACCACGTGAACCGTAAGCCCCTCCTCCAGGGCAGCCTGGCGGGTCTCCTGCCCAATTACAGCCACCCGGACCCCTTCCAGGGGCTGCCGCCCCCCCAGGGCCGCCAGCAGATTCCGCACAGTGGAGCCGGAGGTGAATGTAGCGTAGTCCACCCGGCCCCGGGCCAGTTCGGCCTTCAGTTCGTCAGCCCGCTCGGCTCCGGCCGGCAGGGTGCGGTAGACCACCAGGTCATCCACCACCGCGCCCAAATCCCGCAGGCCCTGGGCATGGGCCGGGTCGGCCAGATCGCCCCGGGCCATCAGCACCCGGTGGCCTGGCTTCAGGTACGGCCCCATGGCCTCAGGCAGTGCGGCGCCCCGGAACACCTTGGGCACCACATCCACCTTTACGCCGAACCGCTCCAGGGTCTGGGCTGTGCCGGCCCCCACCGCGGCCACCTTCAGCCCCGCAAGGAGTGAGGCGTCCCGTCCGGTGGCTTGCAGCCGGTCCATGAACCAGCGGGCGCCGTTGGGGCTGGTGATCACGAGCCACTGATAGCGGTCGATGTGAGCCAGCGCCTCATCCACTGGAACCCAGGAGGCAGGGGGTGCAAACTGAATCACGGGAAAAAGGTACGCCTCGCCGCCTGCAGCCTGGATGCGCTCAACAAGAGGCGCCGCCTGCTCCCTGGCCCGAGTGACCAGTATGCGCTTACCCTGAAGCGGCTTCTCCGCCATCGTACCCGGCCGCTCCGGTCCTCCTTCAAGCCTCATGCAGGTTCATCTCCGTTTCAGATCAGGGACGGGCAGTGGAGAGGAACACCCCAAGTTCCGCCAGAGCCAGCGAAAGCAGCATGGCCACCAAATGCATCATCCCGCCCATGCCGCTCAGCGCTGCCACCACGCCGCCCACCGCCAAGAGAGCTGCAACCCAGAGCACGATGCTGCTCCGCTGCTGTTTGGCCAGCCGGATGGCAGCCAGCCAGATGCCGAGCAGCGCCAGCAGTCCCGAACCCATGTGCAGGGCCATGCTGGTGGGCAGGGAGAAGAGCATGCCCAGACCCAGGATGACGGCCACCAGCGCCCCCAAACGCCGGGCCACATGGGCATACCTGAGTACCTGGTCCGGTTCCCGCTGGGGCGTCGTCTTCAGAGCCATCAGCCATCTCCCCCCGATCTGCCATTTTCAGCGCAGGGCGCTCAGAATCACCTGTCCGCCGTGCGCCAGCAGCCAGTCGGCCACTTTTTCGCCCAGCCCTTCGGGATCTCCTGCCGGCCCCTCGTCCCGGTGGCGAATCACCTTGGAACCGTCAGGTGCAGCGATCAGCCCCTCCAGCTGGAGCATATCGCCCTTGCGGGTGGCCAGAGCGCCCACGGGCACCTGGCAGCCGCCTTCGAGCCGGGCCAGGAACGACCGCTCCGCCCGGACTTCCAGGGCAGCGGCTTCGTCGTGGATGCGGGCCACCATGGCGCGGACTTCGGCATCCTGGGCCCGCACCTCGACGGCCAGGGCGCCCTGTCCAGGCGCCGGCAGGAAGGCAGACGGCTCCAGGTACTGCGTAATCTTGTGGGCCAGGCCGGCACGGTGCAGGCCAGCGGCCGCCATCACCACGGCGCCCACCTGCCCCTCCTCCATCTTCCGGATACGGGTCTCCACATTGCCCCGAATGGGGATGTACTCCAGGTCCGGCCGCAGAGCCCGACACTGGGCCAGCCGCCTCAGACTCGAAGTGCCCACCCGGGTGCCCGGCGGCAGCTCCTCAAGGGACCGGCCATCCGCCGAAATCACCACGTCCCGCGGGTCTTCACGCTGCGGCACGCATCCCAGCTGCAGTCCCGCCGGGAGTTCGGTGGGCATATCTTTCAGGCTATGTACCGCAATATCCGCACGGCCGTCCAGCAGGGCCTCCTCCAGTTCCTTGGTGAAGAGCCCCTTGCCGCCGATCTGGCTCAACGCCTTGTTCAGGATCTTATCCCCCACCGTCTTGAAGGTGACCATCTCAAAGGTGATGCTGGGATTGGCCTCCCGGAGCCGCTCCATCACCCAGCCGGTTTGCGTTACGGCCAGGAGAGATCCCCGGGTTGCAATGCGCACGACTGTCACAGGGTTTGCCTCCTCGTGGTGGCGATCTACACGCCGTAGCGGTGCAGGGAAGAGAGCGCGTTGACCACCAGATAGTTGATTAAGAGACCAACTGTACCGATCACAGACCACCAGGCCGCCTTCCGGCCGCCCCAGCCCCACAGGTTCCGCATCAGCAGGTAGCCAGCATACAGCAGCCAGACCAGCAGGGTAAAGAGCACTTTGGGGTCGAGCCGCCACAAGTGCTGCCAGATCTCCTGGGCAAAGGCGATGCCCGCCGCCAGCCCGATGGTCATCAGCGAGAAGCCGACATAGACAAAACGCCCACCCCAGATGTCCAGGACCTCCAGGGAGGGAAGCCGGTAATAGAGAGGGCCCCAGCGCTTCACCCGCAGGTTCCGCTCCTGCAGGAGGTAGAGCGCTCCGGCCACAAACGAGGCGACGAAGAATCCGTAGCCCAGCATGGTCACCCAGATGTGCCAGCCCACCAAGGCGTTGGGCAGCTGCATATCGCCAAAATGTGCAATCCCCGGCGTGGGAAGGGCAACCCCCACCACCTGCAGGACGGCCACCAGCGGGATGACGATGGGCCCTGCCATCTGGTTTTTCCGAAACAGATCGATGAGGTTATGACCGGCCGCCAACAGCCAGGTTAATAAGAACGAGAACTCGAAGTGGGTGTGGACTGGCGCTCTGCCGGTGTGAACCACCAGGAGCACCAGGCTGACGGTGTGGGCGCCCCATGCGATGCGGGTAGCGCAGCGAGCCACACCTTCGAAACCCCTGCGAAACAGGTAGAACAGGTGGGCAACTGCTGAGAGGGTATAAAGCGCGGCGGTGGCGGCCAGCATCGTCGCAAGCAGCAGGCCCACCCACTACCCCCTCCCTTCCCGCAGGAGGGGTTCACCCTTTGCCAGGGGCAGATCGAAAAGGCGGGCGACGGTCTCGATGGCCAGGTCTGCCTCACCCTGGTCTGCCATCCCCTTCAGGCGCTGTGTCGGGGCGTTCAGGATCTTGTTCACCAGGGTGACAGTCATGGCTTCGATCACCGCCCGTTCCCGGTCGGTCAGGTCAGGCAGGCGGTTGAACGTGCGGGCCACTTCCCGCTGGCGAATCGCCTCCACCTTGTCTCTCAGCTGCCTGATGGTGGGAACCACTTCCAGAGAGGCAGTCCAGGTCCGGAACTTGTCTACCTCTTCGGCGACGATCCGCTCCACCAGCTTCGCCTCCTCGGCCCGCTCCTTGAGGTTCGCGGTCACCACCGCCTGGAGGTCATCGATGTCGTACAGGAAGACGCCGTCCAGCGTGGCCACCTGGGGGTCTATATCGCGCGGGACGGCGATGTCGAACAGGAAGATGGGACGCCCCCGCCGGTGGCGTACCGCCTCGGCCACCATGGGCAGGGTTAAGATGTAGTCGGCAGAGCCTGTACTGGAGATCACCACGTCCACCTGCTGCAGGTAAGCAGGCAGTTCGCTCATGGGGATGGCGATGCCGTCGATCTCCCTGGCGAGGCACCGGGCCCGCTCCAGGGTCCGGTTAGCGATAATGATCTCCCGGACGCCGCTGGCCTGCAGGTGGCGAACCGTCAGTTTCGCGGTTTCGCCGGCGCCGATGGCCATGCAGCGGCGGCCGTCCAGCGAGCGGAAAACCTTCTTGGCCAGTTCCACAGCGGCATAGCTCACGGAGACGGCGTTCTGGCCGATGCGAGTCTCCGTGTGGGCCCTCTTCCCCACAGCGATGGCCTGTTCGAACAACTGGTGCAGCACTTTGCCCACCGTTCCGGCCTGGTCCGAATCCCGGTACGAATCCCGGACCTGACCGAGGATCTGGGTCTCGCCGATCACCATGGAGTCGAGGCCGCAGGCCACCCGGAACAAATGAGTGACCGCATCCATGCCCGCCTTCTGGTAGAGGTAGGGGCGCAGCCCTTCCGGATCAGGAAAGCGGCCCAGTTCGGCGAGGTATTGGGTCAGTTCCGCGCAGGTCTCCTGCGCGTCCTGCCCCACAGCGTAGACCTCCGTCCGGTTGCAGGTGGAAAGCAGCACACTTTCGGATACGGCCAATCCGTTCAGCCGTTCCAGAGCCGCAGGCAGTTCTGCCGCGGGTACGGCCAGAACTTCCCGAATCTCCACCGGCGCCGTCTTATAATTGAGGCCGACCATTCCGATTTGCACGGCACGTCACTCCGCATGGGTCATGCTCTTGTGGAAAAGCGACTCGCCTATCAATTCCTAGTCTAATGAGCAATTAGAACCGGGTCAAGAAAACTACGTGAACCGCACCGATGTCTGACGAGATATCGCTCTTCCAGTGGCAAACTTGTTTCATCATAGAAGAGGATACGCACCTTCAGGACCCATTACAATCAGCCCAAGCATGGAAATCAGAATAGGGAAAAAGGACTATTGAAGGCATGCGGAAAGGCGCCCGTTCCATCGGGCGCCTTGGTGTCTGCGCTCGTTTTCGTACCCGAAATTTGGTGTTCAGAGGGCCTGTCAAGTGCCCAAAGTCTGGCGTTCAGGCGGGACCGGCCAGGTACCGCATCAGCCGCTGTGCGTGGCCCCGCACGCTGTCCTGCGGATCGAGGTATGCCTCTTCCAGGATCCGCGGCAGATGGGGCGACTGGATCCGCTCCAGCACAGCCAGAGCTGCGATACGCTGGTACTTATGTCCAGAGGACCAGGCCGCCAGTGCAAGGGGCTCAGCCGATGCGTACGGACGATAGCTCAGCGCGAGGAGTGCCCGCCGCCGAACGTACTCTTCCTTGTCGCGGGTTGCCCAGTGGCACAGCAGGGTTTCGCAGGCAGCAGGCGATGCTTCCACCTGCCCCACGCCGTGGGCCAGCTGCCAACGGGCTTCGTAGTCCGGATAGTTCACGCCTGCAAAGGCCAGCCGCAGGAGCGCCCGCGGGAACTGGATGAGCCGCTCCAGCAGCTCTTCCCGCTGGTTGTCCCGGGCAAGGACGTACAGCATGTCCTGCTCCAGTTCCGGCGTCCAGTCGTCTGGGTCCACCGTCTGGAGAATCTCTGTAAATCCCTCCTCCACAGCCTCCCATTCAGGATAGAGATATTCCCCCACGTAGGCGCGGACGTCCTTCTCCATCCAGTATTGGAGATCCTCTCGCTGACAGTGAAACTGCTGCATCAGGTTCCCCTGTCGAACCAGCATCGCCACACCACCCCATCACGTGTGTATCATACCTGATGGCAGTATCGCTATAATATTGGGACAGTATATATCACGGAGATTTATCCATACGATGTGCAAAGTAAGTCCTCAACCCCTCGGAGGGGACGTTCTCATGCCTCCTCCCGGACCGGAAATCCTACCGCCAGGAGGTGCTGCCATGCGGGTTGCCATTGTGGGAGCAGGGCTAGCTGGGCTGGCGTGTGCCCATGAACTGGAGCGACTTGGACATTCTTGTGAGCTGTTCGACAAGCGGGACCGCGTTGGCAAGATGTTCAACGTGGTGGAGACGATGCTTTCTTCTCTCAACCCCGATCCCTCGGAAGATGTCTTTGAGATGCTTCGTCAGGACCTGCACTTACCGGTGAACCCTGCCAATCATGTGACGCGTCTTGTACTCCATTCCCGAAGCCACGAGGCCCTGATTCGCGGGCACGTGGGCTACACGACTGTCCGGGGGACGGATGAGCGATCCCTGGAGAACCAACTGCTCCGGCACTGCCAGTCTCCCATCCACCTGGACCAGAACCCTGACGTAGAGCAGCTCCAGTCCGAATATGACTGGGTGGTGGTGGCCACCGGCTCGCCCAAATGGCCCAAGCACTTCGGCATCTGGATTCGCGACGTCGCCTGGTACATGCGGGGCGCCAACGTCGTGGGCGACTTTAACCCGGGTGAACTCCACTTTTTCTTCAACACCGCCTATGCCGGAACCGGGTACGCCATGTTCGCACCCTTCGATGCACGAATAGCCTCGGTGGGCCTGGGCGTCCCCGATGCTTCGGAGGAAGAGGTTGAAGCCTACTGGCAGCGGTTCCGGCGGGAGCACCAGTCTTTCTGGGAACGCGTCGAGGACGAGTTCAAGCTCGAATGCTACGAGATGGGACGGGTCAGCCAGCGAGTGCTGGAAAACATCATTTTCGTTGGCAATGCCGGTTTGTTGAGCCGCTTGGCATCACCGGGCAGGTGAGTTCCTTGCAGAGCGGCGTTTACGCCGCCCGCCGGATCGCCCTGGCCGATGATGCTTTCGACCGCTTCGCCCAGCGCTGGGACCACTACTACGCCGATCTCTTGCAACTGCGCCGCCTGGTCAACGGCTGGACCGATCAGGAGATGGACCGCCTGGTGATGCTGATAGGGCACGGTGTAGGGAGCGTGCTGATCCGTTCGCCCCTAAACCTGCTCGACCTAGTGGGCACCGCCGTGCGATACGTACCAGGGGCTGGGGACCCCTCGGCTGAGGTGGGCCCGCAGAGGGACTAGGGCAGCAAGGCGCACTGGACGGATGCTATTTCGGATGACGGTGGGCTCGGAGGCCGTTTTCGGGTGAGCCTGCGTTGTTGTCAGACAAATCGGCATCAACGAGGCTTGCAGCGCAGTTTTTTTCAGTTAAGGCCAGCGTTCAACGGAAAGAAATGTAAGAACGGGAGTGCCGCGATGGCAGCTCGATACCCTCTGAGCGGCCAGACTGGGGTTCACAGGCAGGAATTCGGGGCGGAAGCAGGCTTCTTCCGCCCTGAACGAGGTTCGATCGGTCACTTTTTTCAGGAGCAGCCATGGCTGGACTGAAAAAAACGCCCGATCGGAGGCTTGAAAGGCCCTGCACAGGTCCCTGAGGACCGTCCCAGGCGCTAGTACCAAAACCGGGTAGGGTATCTGAGGTAGGGGGTCCAGGCTGATAGAAAAACTGGGGCTGTCTCGGCAGAGAAGTCTGCGGCGAGACAGCCCCTCATTTCGAATCGTGCGTTGGCGCATCACCTTTCCCCAGTACTACACTGACGGCACGGCAGGCCCGCTGCTCAGCCTCAGATTCACCCCCAGGGCGTCCTTGGGGTCCACCACCACCAAACCCGAAGACCGGCGCTCCACGGCGATTCCTGCCCGTGCCAGCCGGGCCGCCGCAGCAGCCGTATCCGGAACCGTAAGCACAAGGCCTTCTACTCCAGATCCCCGCTCTGCCACCAGTCGGGCCACAGGGCTCTCAGGCGACTGGGGTGCCAGCACCTCGATGGCGCCATACTCCAGCGGGAAGAAAACCCGGTCTGCCTGCCTGGCCCGGCAGACCGACGGCTCCCCGGCGGGCTGAAGTCCGTAGCCCTCTCGGAAATAGGCCACCCCCTGCTCCAGCGTGGGAAAAGCGACAGAGATGCGGCTGATGGAAACATAGCCCGCGGGATGGGGCTTTAGCTCTCCATCGCCGGCGAGGCGCGCCAGCTTCTCCGCCCCGGTGCTGTCGTGCTGGATCAGGAAGGGATGGGTGGCACCGCCGCCCCTCACACTGGCTGCCCGCCAGCCCCGGCGCCGCCCGCCGGGGGTCACCAGGGCCCCATCCCAGGGCTCCTCCGGCCGCAGATCGGTGAGACCCTCCGCGGCGCGCTGGCGGAAGGCAGCCACGTCAGCATCCAGGTCATCGCTGGCCAGGGCAAAGTTGTAGATCCCCGACCCGTACTGCTGCAGAAAGGCCACCAGGTCCGGCCAGGCGTCCTCCGGCTGGGTCACGGTGATCAGTTCCAGGTACTCCGGGTCCAGTACTGCCAGCCGGTTGGCCGTGCCCCGCCCGGGGTGCACGCCGCCCCCCGTCAGATGAAATCCCAGCCGCGCAAACTGCCGGGAGGCCTCCTCCAAATCCGGCACTGCAATCAACACGTGGTCAATATGGGTAATCGCCACGCCCCATCCCTCCTCTCACTGCTGGACCAGCTCCGCCGCCTCCGACAGCTTCAGGGCCGCCTGGGCCAGGCCGGCCAGCGCCGCGTCTTCCATGGGCGGGTTGGAAAGGCCCGCCCGAACGTCCCGGTAATACCGCTCCAGGGGCAGCTCCCGGGAGAGGCCGGCGATGCCCGTCACCCGCATGGCCCGGTCGACGACCCGGATTGCGGCGTTCACCGCCACCACCTTGGCCGCCCCCAGCAGCGGGACCAGGTCCGGCCGTCTGGCCGGGTCCGCATCCCACCGCTCCGATACCGTGTAGAGGGTAGACCGGGCGGCCAGAAGGTCCGCCTCGTTCTCGCCCAGCAGTGCCTGGATGTGGGGCAGATCAGCGATGGGACCCTGCAGCGTGTTCGGCCTGCGGTGGCGTGCAAACCGAAGGGCAAAATCCTGGGCCGCCCGGGCAATGCCCAGGTAGGTGGCCGGAATGTGCAGGCCCCAGGCTGCGCCTGCCCCCTTCCCCATCTGGTCCGTCTTGCCCCGGCCGAAGGGCTCCACCAGGGCCTCGGTGGGCAGCGATACCTCCTGCAGCACCAGGTCATGGCTTCCGCTCGCCCGCATGCCCAGGGTGTTCCAGGTCTCTTCAACGGAGACTCCCGGTGCATCCATGGGCACCAGAAACCAGCCGCCGCCCTCCTCTCCCGGAATGCCGGCGGAAACGATGGCGTAGTCCAGCACGGGCGCCAGGGAAATATATGCCTTCCGCCCGTTCAGCACCCATTCTCCCTTTGCAGCCCTCGCTTCAGTAGTCGGCCTGCCTCCCCGCGAGGGGCTGCCGGTAGCCACCTCGCTGGCTGCGGAGTTGATCAGGACACCCTTCTCCGCCACCTCCCGGAGGATCCGCTCCAGAGTGGCAGCCGGCCAGGCCCGGGTGTCCACCAACTTGCCCACCGTGGCCAAATGCCAGCCGATGGCCAGGGCGGTGGACCCGTCTCCCTGGGCCAGCCGCTCCTGGGCCAGGAGGAGTTCCGTCACTGTAGCCCCCTCGCCGCCAAGGTCCTCCGGCACCGTCAGCCGGCTGTAGCCGGTCTCCCGCAGCCGGGCGAAATGTTCCAAGGGGAACGTGTTTTCCCGATCATGAACCGCGGCAGTCCCGGCAAACTCAGCGGCCAGTTCCGCCGCCAGGCGGACGAATCGCTCCTGCCGGGCGGTCTTCACAAACAGATCGCCGCTCATGCCGTCTTCCCTCCCAAGTAGGCGCTCTCCACCCGGGGATCCGCAAGCAGTTCACTGGCCCTGCCGGAAAGGAGGATCCGCCCTGTCTGCAGCACGTAGCCCCGGTGGGCGATCTGCAGAGCGGCCCGAGCGTTCTGCTCCACCATCAGGACGGCCGTTCCCTGGGCATTGATCTCCTGGATCAGTTCCAGCACCCGATCCACCCAGAGGGGCGAAAGCCCCATGGTGGGTTCATCCATGCAGATCAGGCGGGGACGGCCCATCAGGGCCCGGGCCATGGCCACCATCTGCTGCTCGCCCCCGGAAAGCGTGCCGGCGGTCTGGTCCAGCCGCTCCGCCACCCGGGGGAAAAGGCTGAGGACCCGCTCCAGGTCCGCAGCCACCTGCCGCCGGTCGCGCCGCAGATACGCGCCCATCAGCAGGTTTTCCCGCACGGTCATGAAGGGGAAGAGCCGCCGGGCCTCCGGCACGGAGCCCAGCCCCCACCCAATCCGCCGGGGCGTGGGCCAGTTCGTCACATCCTCGCCGTCCAGCAGCACCCGCCCCCGGCGGGGCCGCACCAGCCCCAGAATCACCTTCATGGCCGTAGACTTCCCCGAGGCGTTGCCGCCCAGCAGGCAGGTGATTTCGCCTGCTTCCACGGCCAGATCGACTCCAAAGTGAACCTGCACAGGGCCGTAATAGGTCTCCACTTGCTCAAGCTGTAAGATGGGCGCCACGCAGGTCCACCCCCTCAATGCACCAATACGCTGCTCGCTTCTCCCGGGGTCGCACCGATCTCGTAAATCGCCGGAACGGACGCCCGGCCCACGTAGGCTTCCACCAACCTCGGATCTGAGCGAACCTCCGCCGGCGTCCCAGAAACCAGCACCCGCCCTGCATCCAGGGCGTAAACCCGGTGAGAAGCGGCCATCACCAGGTCGAGTTTGTGCTCAATCAGCAGAATCGTCTGCCCCCGCTCCTGGAGCAGCCGAATCACGTCCAGCATCTCAGCAGTCTCTGTAGGATTCATCCCTGCCGTGGGCTCATCCAAGAGCAGCAGCCGGGGCCGCAGGGCCAGGGCCCGGGCCAGTTCGGTGCGCCGCCGGTTGGCGTAAGAGAGGGAATAGGCCGGATCGTGCAGCCGGGGCAGCAGCCGGTCGCCAAAGATCGCCAGGATCTCCTTGGCCTCCTCCACCAGTTCGGCATGCCGCCGGCGCAGCACCGCCGGCTGAAACACAGCCAGCAGACTCTCCCAGAGTGCGTTGCCGGCGGTGCCCCGGAACGGCTTGTCGAGGGAGGCCTGCAGCCTGGCGTGGGCCCCCAGCAGCACGTTGTCCAGCACGCTGAGGCTGCCGAAGACCCGGCCGTTCTGGAACGTGCGGGCGATGCCCCGGGCGGCCACCTCATGGGCCGGCAGGCCGTCGATCCGCCCTCCGTCCAGCCAGATCTCTCCGCCGTCAGGCCGCTCGGCTCCGGCGATCACCTGAAACAGGGTGGTCTTGCCGGCCCCGTTGGGACCGATGATGGAGACGGTCTCGCCCTCGTTAACCGTGAGGGAGACCCCCTGAATCGCCTCCAGTCCCCCAAAGCGCTTCTTCAGGTTGGTTACCGTAAGCACGGGAATCCCCTTCCTTCCTGGGTTACTGCGCCCCCAAGAGCCCCCTGGGCCGGAAGCGAAGCAGGGTGAGCAGCAGCAGGCCGTAGATCAAAAATCGGTACTCCGCCAAGAAACGGGCCGATTCCGGCAGGACGATCAGCGCAGCAGCCCCCAGCACTGCGCCGGCCACGCTGTCCAGCCCGCCCAGCACCACCATGGTGAGAATCTGAATGGAGAGGGCGTGGGTGAATGTGTCCGGAGCGACATACGTGTAGGCGTGGGCCAGGAGCACCCCCGCCACCGCTGCGAAAAAGCTGCTAATGCCGAAGGCCGTGGACTTGTAGCGCTCCAGGTTGATGCCGTAGGCCCGGGCCGCCACCTCATCCTCCCGAATGGCCCGAAACGCCCGCCCCAAGTGGGACCGCGACACCTGTGCGATGCACCAGCCGCCCGCCAGCAGTGCGGCCAGCGAGAGCCAGTAGAAACCCGCGGCGGAGGTAATCTCATGGCCGAAGATTACCGGCGGGGCGATGTTGCTGATCCCCAGCGGCCCCTGGGTCAGCCCCGTCCAGTTGAGGGCCACCAGGGTGATGGCCTGCCCCAGGGCCATGGTAGCGATGGCCAGATACTGGCCCCGGAGCCGCAGGGCGGGATAGCAGATGAGCACCCCAAGCGCAGCAGCGATCACCGGCGAGACCAGGATCGAAACCAGGAAGGGCAGTTCCAGCCGCGTGGTCAGGATGGCCGAAGCGTAGGCCCCCAGTGCCAGAAACCCGGCATGGCCGATGGAAACCTGGCCGGCGGTGCCCGCCAGGAGATTGAGGCTCAGAGCCACCAGAGCAAAGATCCAGGCCGTGGCCAGTACCTGCAGCCAGTAGGGGTTGTCAACCAACAGGGGCAGCAGCAGCGCCGCCAAAGCTCCGCCCCAGACCAGGGTGCGCGGCACCGGAACGGTCCGACCCCCGGCAATAAAGGTGCCGGCGGTGGGCTCAGGCAGCAGTGTGCGGGAGGCCGAAAAGAGCCCCGACGGCCGGAAGAGCAGTACGCCAGTCAAGAGGCCGATGGCGATGAGATCCCGGTAGCTGGAGCCCAGCCAGGCCACCCCCACCGACTCCGCCACCCCCAGCAGATACGCCCCGCCAATCGCCCCGGGAATGTTCCCCAGGCTCCCCAGCAGTGCGGCGGTAAAGCCCTTGATGCCTGCGGCAAAGCCCATGGTGGGATAGACGCTCCGGTAGTAAAGCCCCACCAGCAGGCCGCTCACCCCCGCCAGGGCCCCGGCCATGGCGAAACTGAGGCGGCTCACCTGGTCCACATCCACCCCCATCTGCAGCGCTGCGTCCCGGTCCTGGGCCGTGGCCCGAACCGCCCAGCCGGCCCGGGTCCGGCTGAGGAACAGGTGCAGAAGCAGCGCTGTCCCGGCGCCCACGCCGAGGATCAGCAGATCCAGGGTACCGATGGAGCCGCCTCCCACCTGCAGCCGCCACGCGGGCAGCTGGCTGTGGAAGGCCTTGGTCTCCGGTCCGAAGAGCAGCTGGGCGCCCTGATCCAGCACCATGGCCACAGCGATGGTGGAGAGAAGGAGCACCGTCCGCCCGGACCGGCTGAAAGGCCGCACCGCCACCCGCTCCACCACCACCCCCAGGAGGGCGGTGGTCAGCGGCACCAGGATCAAAGCCACCGGCAGGGGCAGGTGAAGCCGGGTCATGGCGATCCAGCCCACGTAGGCGCCCACCATGTAGATGGAACCGTGGGCGAAGTTGACCACGTTGGCCACTCCATAAATCTGCGTGATGCCCACCGCCACCAGGGCGTAGAGGTTGCCCACCACCAGCCCGTTTACCAACTGGTCAACCATCTCGTTCTCCCTCCCAAGCCAGGTCCGCTAGGGATCCAGCAGCTGGAACTTGCCGTCCCGCACCACCAGGCTGACAAACTGCGGGTTCTGCAGGCGCCGGTCCGCTCCAAAGCTGTTCCGGCCGTAGAGCACGGTCTCCACCTCCAGGCCCGAGGCCAGCGCATCCCGCACAGCCTGCCGGTCCGCGCCCCCGGCCTCCAGCGCCTGTGCCAGGATCTTCATGCCATCATAGGCAGTGGCAGCAAAAAGGTCCGGGTCAGTCCCGTACTTTTCCCGGAAGGCTTTCACAAAGGCCTGCACTTCCGGTCGGGGATCATCCGGATGGAACCGGGTGAGGGTGTAGATCCCCTCCACCGCCTCGCCCCCCAGGTTGATGAACTGGGGCGAGTAGACCGAGCTGACTGCAATCACCGGCACATCCAGCCCCACTGCGCTCAGCTGCTGCGCGATCAGGGCGCCGTCGTTGTAGTAGGAGATCAAGACCAGCGCATCCGGCCTGGCGTCCCGGGCCTTGGTCAGCACCGGCCGGAAGTCCTTATCGGTAAGCAGGTAGGCCTCCTGAAGCACTACCTCCGCACCCAGCCCCTTGGCGCTCTCCACAAACAGGTCCGCCGTGGTCTTCCCCCAGTCGGTGTTCATGTGGAGCACCGCCAGCCGCTTGTGCCCAAGCCTTTCCACGGCCAGCGACGCCAGCACCGGCGCCTCGTCCTCCTGGCTGACGGAGTTGCTCCAGATGTAGTCGCCGGTCTTGGTGAAGTCCGGATGCGAGTTGGTGATGCCCAGCTGCAGAAGCCCGCTGCGCTGGTAGATAGGCGAAGCCGCCATGGAAGCCGGAGAGCTGAAATCGCCCATCACCGCGACAATGCGCGGGTTGGCCACAAACTTCTGGGCCACCGCCGGGGTCTGCTTCGGGTCGCTCTGGGTGTCTTCGAAGACGTACCGCAGAGGCCGCCCGTGGATGCCCCCGGCTCCGTTGATCTCATCCAGGGCCAGGTCAAACCCCCTGGTCCAGATCTTGCCGTACTCGGCGCTGTCGCCGGTGAGCGGCCCGGTGACGCCGATGAGGATCTCCGCCGCGCCATCGCCCGCTGCCCCATTGCCCGTGCTGCCTCCCGTGGGCTGCCCAATCCCGCTGCACCCTGCCAGGACGACCGCCAAGAGGGCCAGTACCGCCGCCCACCGTCGCTTCCGTTCGCCAGCCAGTCTTCTCATAATCTCCCCCACTCTCACGTCAATCTCATATATCCATATCGGAATACGTGTGATCCATCATAACAGCTTGCAAATGGCGCGTCAATCCGGAAAGATCATAGGAGTTCCGGAAAACAAAAAGGGACACGCCCTTGTTAGGCGCGTCCCTGTATGTTTGCGAAAGACTACCGGCGGTCGTTCCGGGGAATCGGCTTCTCCATCTGGTACCGGGTCACCCCATACCCCAAGCTCTCGTACAGGTGAACAGCCGCCGTGTTGGAGACCGTCACCATAAGGTGGATGGATTCGCACCCGTGGCTGCGCAGCACCGCCTCGCCTTCCTGCATCAGCATTCGTCCTATGCCCCTGCCGCGGCAGCGCTTGGCCACGTGGATCGCCATCACCTCGCCCCGGCGGCGGCCCGAATACTCCAACTCCACCGCCAGCCAGATGAAGCCCCCCACGCCCAGTTCATCCTCATAAACCAGGATGCACTGACCGGGGTCCCTGGCAGCGGCCCGGAGCTGCGTGCGCTTGCGGGCGATAAACTCCGCGTCCGCCGAAAAGCCGGGAAAGTTGGTTTCATACAGTTCAGGCATGAACGTCAGGATTTGCTGAATGTCTGCCGGGCTATCAAGGTGACGAATCCGCACGGTGGACCACCCCACGGCTGCTCAAAGTAGAACCGGAATCTCAAAATACCCATAGACAAAGTTTACCGGACCACCACTTTTTGGGCAATCGCCCAATCTCTCCTTCTTGGGCTCATTCCAGTGGTCCATCCGCCGCTGGTCCCAAATGCGGAAAACACCGGCAGGCTGCCGCCGGTGTTTCCCACATCCTCTCTATTTCGTACCGTAATGGATGGCCACAGTCCCCATCATCAGCAGCTTGTAGCCGGTCTCGCGAAATCCCGCTTGCCGAAACAGCGCTTCCAGTTCATGGGGCATGGGGTAGTTGTCGAGAGAGCGGGAGAGGTAGGTGTACGGCCGCACCTTCGCTTTCCGGCCTGTCTTGACCACGATGCGGTCAAGCAGCGGCAGAAAGGTGCGGAAGTAGAGGAAGAAGCCCATGCGCAGGTAAACGCTGTAGGGCTTGGCTGCCTCCAGGCAGATGAACCGGCCCCCCGGGCGGAGAACCCGGTAGATTTCCGACAGGGTCTGCGGAATCGACTTCACATTCCGCATGGCCCAGCCCATGGTCACTCCGTCAAAGGTGTCGGCGGGAAAGGCCAAATCCATGGCATTTCCCCACTGCAGGGTGATGGCATCCCGGTACGGGGACTCAGCCACCCGGCGCCGTCCCACTTCCAGCATCCCCTGGCTGAAGTCGACGCCGGTCACGGAGCCCCCCGGCACCACTTGCGCTGCATCGAGTATGGTCAGGTCCCCTGTCCCGCAGGCCACATCCAGGATACGATCGCCCGGTCGAAACCCCGTCAGGCGGACAAACTCACGGTGCCAGCGCTGCCACTGACCCACGGACATGACTTGGTTCAGCGAATCGTAGTTCTCTGCAATCTGATCGAATATTGCTTGGACGTATTGTTCCTTCTCCTCAGTGGACGGGTGCCTGTAGAGAGGAGTCATACGATTCCCCCTCTGTACCGTTCGAATTCGGGTCACCGCCTCGCCTGGGCCCAGGGGCAGGCAAGCCGTTCCAACCAGTCAGCCAGCACGTAGAACCCGAAGCCCATCAGCGCCATCGCCATCACACCGGCAAACATCAGGTCATAGGCCCGCGACGACCAGCTGTCCCAGACCAGCGCCCCCAGCCCCAGCTGGGTGGCGTAGGTCTCCGCAAAGAAAAGGACAGAGACGGCCGTGCCGGTGGATAAGCGAAGGGCGGTGAAGATCGCCGGCAGGCAGGCGGGAAAGATGACGTGCCGAAAGATGTCCCACTCCCCTCCGCCCAGGGACTGTACAGATCGAATCAGCCCCGGACTGACGGAGGCTGCAGCATCCCTCACCGTGACGATAATCTGAAAAAGAATCACCAGGGTGATCAAGAAAATCTTGGCCCTGTCGCCAAGGCCCAGTGCCACGATGATGACAGGCAGGAGAACGACCTTTGGAATCGGATGGACCAAGTAGACCAGGACCGAGCCGACGGGTTCCCCTGACCGCCCCAGATGAAGCCCAATGGGTACCCCCAGCACCAGGGAGATCAGGGTTGCCATCGCCACCCGGTAGACTGAGACGCCGAAGTGCTTCAGCAGCGGCCCCCCGGCCATCCCCTTGACGAACGCCACCTGTGCGTCCCAGAAGCGGGGCAGTGCCGGGATTTTGAGCCAGATGGCCAGCACGTCCCAAAGGGCTGCCAGAATGAGCAGAGCGGCCAGGTAGTGATACCAGCGCCGTTTAGGCATCTGCCGCCACCCCCTGTTCCAGGGCATCCCGCACGGCGTTGACCATCTCGTGGAACCGCCGGCTCTTCCGGTCGCCCACGGCGTCATTCCAGAAGAGATCGGAAGAGCACACGTCTGAACTCCAGTCACTGACCAATCTCGTATGCCGTCTTCTGCTTGAAAAAAAAA